>Ga0076183_107_pt1 | contig 99940 bp, 110 predicted proteins | sample RifGroD2_FD_68218 | JGI IMG/M metagenome (GOLD analysis project Ga0076183, IMG submission 68218) | Parcubacteria (Magasanikbacteria) bacterium GW2011_GWD2_43_18
TATAATGGCCCCACTCTTATATACCGACATGGTCAGCGACGAGTCTCTGTGCAAGGAGGCAGAACTCGGGCAGCGCACTATCCCCGCCTACGCAGTCACGTAGCATATAGTGATAAGAACTAGATCCGAAACAAGATGTTCTCTTGTTTCCAAACCTATGGCTCATAAAAAAGCCGGTGGATCTACCAGGCTTGGACGAGATTCCAATCCTCAGTACCTGGGCGTAAAGCTCTCTGATGGTCAATTTGCCAAAGCAGGGCAAATCATCACCAGACAACGTGGTACAAAGATTCACCCTGGCAAGAATGTTGCCCGTGGAAAAGATGATACCCTTTACACGCTCGTAAACGGAATCGTCAAATTCACGACCAAAATGCGAACACGGTTTGATGGAACACTCCGCAAAGCGAAATACGCAAACGTGATTCCAAAAGACAAAAAGTAAAGACTAAAAAATCCGCCGATGTTTGCCAAAATATGCAATTACATAAAAAATTGCTATACTTTCTACATTCTGAATTCTGTCCCGCAGAGCGGGATCCCGCCTTGCGGGACATTCAACATTCTAACATTTTTATGTCCGATCCTCTTCACCACATCGAAAAAAGAAAACGCATCTATGCAAAAGGAGCGTTGAAACAAAAGTACCAACCTTACCCACATCCAAAAACAGTCTATGGCGTGAGTATTCTTGCTCCTATTGCAGGCAGTACACAAGCCATAAAAATATGGGCAGAACAAACAGCTGCAGGGGTCTCACTCACCATGTTTGGATTTAGTGTGATTGCAAATATTTTTCTGCTCACCTACGGTATTATTCACAAAGTCTTTCCTATTGTCATAATGTATAGCCTCTGGCTGATGGTAAATACAGCCATCGTTGCTGGTATTCTCCTCTATGGATAATCCATTTGTTATTTTTGGACTGGAAGTATTGAAAGTCACGGGCATACAGCTTCTTGGCGTGTTTGGCATCTTTTTCTTTTTGGGATTTTTACTCTCGCTTTTCCAAACATGGACAAATAACAACTACATGCGTGCCTTTGGGTGGAAAGGTGTTCTCTGGACAGCCTGGATAGGAACACCATTTCACGAACTTGGCCATTATTTTTTTGCAAAACTTTTTCGTCATAAGATAGAAAAAGTTGCCCTTTTTGAACCAAACGCAGAAACAGGCGGTCTTGGTCATGTAGAACATAGCTATAAAAAATCAAGCATCTATCAAACGCTAGGAAACTTTTTTATTGGCGCTGCACCCTTACACTCTTGATGTATTTTATTTTGCCAAATGGAAAAGAAATTATTGCAATGCTGCTTAACGCACGCGCTTCGCTGACCACGCTATCACAAACAATACCAGACGTCTTTCTCATGATCTTTGCAAAAGAGCATCTCACATCGTGGTACTTTTGGCTCTTTCTGTATATTTCCTTTGCTATCAGCGCGCACATTGCACCGAGCAAATACGATCGCAAGGGTATGTGGTCTGGTTTTGTGTGGATAGTGATTATTATGCTGCTTGTGAATAGTACTGCACTGCTTCTCAGATTTGATATCACGGACTATATTCTGCACTCTGCAGGTTATCTGAATGTCTTTACTGCGATTGCACTGTATGCACTTGTCATGAGTATCCTCCACTATCTCTTCACACTCTTCATCATTACGCCACTTCGCATGATGAAGCAAGCACGTAATTGATCCTTCACTATGCTGAAAGAAAAAATTTCCGCCATGCAAAAACTTCTGCATGCACAAAAGCTTGATGTGCTTATGATTGGAAATTTTGGGCATCAAGTACGAGATGATCTGCTTTATTATCTTTTGTTAACTCATCTCGAGCTCGGCGTCATGATGATTCCACAAAAAGGAATACCAACACTTTATGCGATTCCTTTTGAAGTGGCGCAGATCAAAAAAGCATATCCAGAACTTCACGTCTTGCCTTTTGAAAAGCCACTAAAAGATGTATTGAAGGTATATGAAAAAAAGCAAATCGGCTATCGCCCTTCGAGCATGCCAAGCGCATATGTAGAAAAAAGAATGATCGCTCTCACGGGTGAAGAACGCATCTTTGCCATAAAACTGCCCGAAGAAATCGTACGACTAAAAAAAGCAGCAGCACTGACTGACAAAATTTTTGCCGATGTCATTACAAATTGGAAAAAATTCAACACAGAACAAGATGTCGCGACATATATTATTTTGAAAACGATTGAACGTGGTGCAGAGCCATCATTTCCACCGATTGTCGCGAGTGGCAAACATGCGTTAAATCCACATCATACACCAGCAAAAACAACACTTACAAAAGGTTTTTGTGTCATAGATATGGGCGTGAGATATCAAGGATATTGTTCTGACATGACACGCACGGTGTATATTGGCAAACCAACAAAAAAAGAAAAGGACATCTACAATCATCTTCTTCATGCACAACATACGGCAATCACAGAGTGCATCGTAGGCGCAAAGATATCAGACATTGCAGAACACTGCAGAAAACATCTCGGAAAAGAATGGAATAAACACTTTACGCACGCACTCGGGCATGGGCTGGGAACGCAAGTGCACGAATGGCCACGTGTATCAACAAGTGTGCAAGAACCATTGGGAGAGAACATGTACATCACGATAGAGCCAGGCGTGTATCCACCTGGAAAATTCGGAATGCGCATAGAAGACGATGTGTTGATTACAAAAAAAGGACCGGTTGTGTTGACGAAGACAGAAAAAAAGTTGATTCACGTGTAATGGTATCAACAGTGCAATAAAAAACTCGAGCACACGCCCGAGTTTTTTGTTAGAATGTTGATTACAGTGAAAGCGACTGTACCATGGCTTGAAAATCTCCACGAATTTCGATATTTGCTTCATCCATATACCAACCAGTACCCAAAAGGACATATCCATCAAAAGCAACGGCAACAGCATCAGCCGACCCAAGCCCTTCCCACGAATAGCCATACGCTTGACGACCATCAATCGTTGTATCGAGAAGCTCTGTTTCCTCTGAGACATTCGATGCTTTTGTGTTTACTGTCAACCAATCCACTAAGGGAAGGTTTTCTGTATTCGTGTAAAGCCGAAAGCTAATTGTCGGACCACCCTCAAGAGAATCTGCATACAACTCACGGTCTGACTCTCGCATCAACACAATATTTTCTTTGTACATGTCATCAATATCTGTATTCAAACTAATTACTTTATATTTTGTTGGATAGATAAAAGAATAATCGTACTTTGCACTGGTATACTTTTTTGTAGTAGCGTCAGCAATCGCATTCATTTTTTCTTCTTCTGCTTGTTGTTTGACAGTACCTATTCCTTGTTCTATTTGCCCAATTTTGTCTGTTAGTTTTGATTCGAGTATAGAAAGTTTTGAAACAACAGAATCTGTTTGCTTCTTTTGATATGCATACACGCCCACCACAGCAATAAGAAGCACGATGATAATAAACAACGTCGCACCACCACTACTTCCATGTTTTTTACTGGAAGATTTGCTTGTCGATGTACTGGCAGAAGACGATACAACAGGTGTGGTATCAACTGGTGAAACATTTTTTTGTGTTCGTACTTTTCCGCCTTGGGCTGACTTCTTTGACTTTTCTTCTGCCATTGTATCATCTTCCTTTTTTTTTGGAGGCATAATGCAAAAATATTAAAGAATCATTTGTGAACATCTGCTCTAATTTGTTGAATCTGCTGTAAAATAACAGCAGATTCAACAAATTTTAACAAATACAAATAGATTTTTGTGAGTACAGTACTCGCAGTATACATTTATCTGCGAAACTGTTCAACCATTGCAGTGATTCTTGCTGTTTCACCTTCGACAACAGGCCCATCGTATTCTCCTGCATGTGCAGACACACTTTTGTAAACAGGTGCTTTTTGATCGAGATGAAGATTGATTTGAAATCCATCATCAAGTACATCAATATACGCATGAAATCGTGGATATGGCACTCCCCGAAGAAGTCGCGTGTAACTTCGTTGTCCTTGTCGATTTACCATTTCTCCATAGCCACATCGTTGCATGATCATACGAGGGTGCTGTGCAAATTGTCCAATGCATGAAATTTTCATAATACATCTTTTCCTATAGCTTCAGAAATATGAGTAAACCCATCTTTTTTGAGTAGTTTTATAAGATCACGATTGATCTCGCTGATGAGCTGTGGCCCTTCATAGATCATACCAGTAATAAGTTGCAGCAGTGTTGCTCCTTTGCGAATCTTCCTATACGCGTCAGCTCCAGAAAAAATTCCTCCGCATCCAATAATAATTTTTTCCTTCCCTACTTTTTTGTAGATATAGGCAATCATATCATCTGAAAGCGACTCAACGGCTTTTCCACTCAGTCCTCCTTTTTCACCATGCTCTTTTTTCAAATTTGTACAAATAAATCCATCAATACTATATGTGTTACTCAATTCGATAATCTGATCCAAGTGTTCATGCGTAAGATCTGCGGCAAGTTTCAAAAACGTTGGCTTTGTAATATGCAACGCATGATACGCCTTCAAAAGTTTTTCCAACCGAACAGGATCAGAAAAAGGCTCTCCTCCAAATGCGTTTGGACAGCTGGTATTGATCGTGATGTAATCACCAATATCACGAAACGCTTTCGTAGCTTTTATATAATCCGCTATCCCCTGCTCTGTTTCAACCGTCGCAGGCGAATTTGTCTTTGCAATACTCACGCCGACATGAAACCCAAACGTTTTTCCTTTCAATCTTGCCGAAATAGCCTCAGCCCCATCATTTTTCAATCCATAATACACACGAAGACTTTTTTCTTCTGGAATTCTCCACAAACGAGGTTTTGCATTCCCGACACACGCCTCCCCTGTTACAGATCCTACTTCTGCATAGCCAAAGCCAAGCGCTGGCAAGATGTTGAGGAGTTCTGCGTTTTTATCAAATCCTGCAGCCAGGCCAATAGGATTTTCAAAAGAAATACCACAGACTGTTTGCTTTAGCATCTCATCATGACGGACAAAACAAAAACAAAAAAAAGATTTCACAAGCACACTTTTTCCAAGTGTTTTTCCAAGTGTTAACGCTGTATCATGCACGTCTTCTGGATCCCGTCGAAAAAGAAATGGTTTTGCAATATATTTGTACTTGAATCTGACAATCTGTTCTATTGGGAACATATATTGGGTCTAAAGAAAAAATTCGTTCAAATCCGTTAGAATTTGTTTCATCTGCTGTTTTTTTACAGCAGATTCAAACAGATGTAAACAAATTCAAACAGAAAAAAAGATAAAAAATAAATTCAATGCTATGACTTTTACATGATTATTGTGCAAGATACGAATCTCCACGAACAAAATGACAAGAATACCCACCAGGATTTTTTTGAAGATAATCTTGGTGGTATGTTTCGGCTGGGTAAAATGCAGTGAAAGGTTCAAGTGTTGTCACAACAGGATTGTCCCACCGCTTTGATGCAGTCACGAGATCGACAAACTGTTCTGCTTCATTCTTTTCTTCATCATTCTGAAAAAAAATCGCAGATCGATACGAAGATCCTATATCATTGCCCTGTTGATTTTTTGTTGTAGGATTGTGGATACGAAAAAAGAAATCAAGAATATGCTTGAATGATGTTTTTTCTGAATCGTATGAAATTTCCAGCGCTTCGGCATGGCCAGGATGTTGCTCGTATGTAGGGTCATCATTTTCCCCGCCAGTATAACCAACCTGAGTATCCAAAACGCCCGTCTGCTTTCGGAACAGTTCTTCCATCCCCCAAAAGCATCCACCTGCAAGATATGCTTTTTTTATATGTGACATATATACTTGTTGAAAACTACGATGTCAGTGTACAGGTCAAAGTGAAATCTGTAAATATTACTTGACAATACCAAAAAAACTATCTACATTGGTATCTCCTACAGGAGGAAACATGAAGTACGACCACGCGACCATACGTAACCACGTCATAGCGACACTCAAGCGCTGCCCGTCCCCTGAATACGCTGCTCAGCAGCTTGGCCGGCTCGCACGGGAAAAATTTCCATTCCACGTTGTCTTTCTTGAGAAGCCCTCAACCAGCTACTCGGATGACAACAACACCCGCCGCGCGCGCTTCGTTCTTGGCCACAGCCACGAAGATACGGATCCGATCCGGATCGACGAGACAGTCAACATGACCTAGTCTCGAATCGTACATCACGACCCGCCGTGTTCTTCGGAGCACGGCGGGTTTTCAACACTTTTTTCGAAGTGTTTTTTTATTTGTATAAATGCGGTGGCGATGTCCCGAAGTTAGAACCGATTAGGGGGCTTCATTACAGTCGCGTTGATAAAATTGTACGTGATTTAAGGCGAATTTACAAGGATAATCCGGCCTCGTTTGACGTTCCGGCTTTCGCTCAGAAGGTCTACTAAGACCGGATTTCCGCAAGATTTAGCGATTATTCCTCTCCTCGGGCAATGTCGTTTTCGATCAGCTTTTGCTCCTTCAAGTATCGGGTTATTGAGTACCAAGCCGCATTGATCACTGGGATCAGTAACGCCCAACGAGGGTCGTTCTGAGCGTAAGCGATCAGGATGGGCAGAATTGCCGATACTGCGGAGTAAAAGAACACGACTACTAGGTGCTTTAGGGCTTGTTTTGTTGGTGTTGTCATAATGGTTAAAATGCTCGCTTAATAATTGCCAATCCCTCCTCGATTTTCCTCACACCGTCCTCGATGGACAGATTGGTTGTTTGTTGACCGGCAAGGGTGACCAGTTCGTCGATGATCGCTTTATTACTTGCCGGGCAGTTTGGTTTCTTTGAGAAAATCTCAAAGTGGCCAACGATGTGATTCCGGTCGATTGGAATCTGCCATCGCTGGCAAATTTCTCGGATCAGGTTCGCACTTACTCTTTTCATTTCCTCCGTCCATTGGTCATTCGGTTTTCCCTCATGCTCAATCCCGATCGTGTACAGATTCGGGTTCAGGTTCGGTCTTATGAGCTTCCAAATCGGCGACTCGACACGACCAGCATGCCAAGCGGTATCGTTTTCTTGCACGTACTGGTGAACCTCGCCGCTCTTACCGATTCCGTAATGTGCACTTACTTGCGATGCATGGTTTGCAAACCATGCATCAGTCCCGACTAGTGTGCCGTCCATGATATGGATGACAATTGCTTCAGGGCGGTAACCTTTGCGACCTACCCAGAAGTTTGGTGATTTCTTTTGAATGATTTCCATAAGTTTATTTGTTGATGGTTAGTAGTAAATTAATAATTGCCGTGATCAAACCTCCCACTGACGCCGTAGCGATGATCCAGAAGAATCGTTTGAGCCAATCGACGTCGGTGCTTACCTTCGTCAGATCGTTTTGAATGTGGCTAAGATGGTTTTCTTTGATTTCGTTTACTGTCTTTTCGACTCGATCAAGACGTTCATCTTGTAGTTGGTTTTGGTAATCGGATTTTTCCATGTGCGTTATTTCGGGACGTATACCGAGTCGAATCTGTTTATGAGACCTCTGCTTTCCAGTTCTTCTTCGAGTCGGTCTTGAACGTCACGATCACGCCAGAATTTTTCTTTTTCCATGTCGACTGACTTTGCTTTTGCACCCACGAGTCCGTAGAGGAACTTAACGACTCCCGATGTGTTGTCATCGGAGAGTTTTCCGGCCGTGGTGTAGAAGCGGCCGAGTGCAGTGTTTAGGAAGTGGAGCTTATAAGCATTTGCTCGATAGCTAACATTTCCGCTTTTATCTTTGTGTTCGTTGACCTCTAGCCACTCACGCAGTCCGGGGACGGCATTCACGAACGGATAGACTCGGCTTCCTTCTTTGATCGGCTCACCGGTGAATAGGTTCTGGCCGGTGGCCGCTTCTATCGGATACTTCAGGATCGGTGATAGTTCGCCGACCATGCTCGCTAACGTTCGCCGCGGGCTTCCTTTGTAGAGGCGGTTGATATCCTCGACTGGCAAACCTAGACCGTAGAGGTATTGTGAGAATCCGTTTTTCTCCCCAAGTCGGACCGGCAATCCCTCTCGCATATACGGAGGCAGATACTGGAATTCCTCTTTGGCTTTTTCTTTGTCGACTTGGAGGTTGTCTACAAACTTGCCGATAGCGGCGTACTTACCCGGTTGCTTTACCATCTGCTCGAGTTGAAGCGGAATGTTTCCACGAGTCCATCGATAGAACGGCAACAGTCGCTTCATAATGTTCTGCTCGAACGGTGCAAGTCCCTCAGGTGCGTAGTCGAAGTGAAATTGGAATACCGACTTTGCGGCTTGCTCGGGTGCATCGCCTCTGATTAAGCGATCCACGAAGAGAGGCAGACGCAATCGGTTCTCAGTGATCTCCATTGCGTTTTTGGGCAGATCCATGAGCTTTCCAACAGCACCTTTACCAACATCTTTCTCGACCTCACGCATCACATCCAAGTAACCGGGCTGTCCTACCACTCCCAGCTTCTCGGCGATTTCCTTTACTTGCTGGTAGGTGTATTTCGTACCCAGCTTGGTTGTGATCGTTCCTTTGACTCCTCGAGCGATCTGATCGCCTTGGAGATATCGGGCAGGATTTTTTACTCCGGCTATAAAGTTATTGAAAATTCCACCGATAGAGTTGCGGACATGGAATGCAGGAAACCATCCGGTCACTGATCCTTTCCAGAATCCAAGAGCTTTGTCGTAGATTTTGAGGAAGCCCTTTGTCGCTTCATCGCTCGTGAGCACCTTATAAGTTTCCTCGACGTGCTTCACGATCTGTTCGGGCAAGAGCACACCTTTGAGTTGAGGCACGGTGCTTTCGATATACCGCATGCCGTTGTCGAAGATTGGTTTTGCGGTCTCTTTTTTCACCATTTGTCCGCTGATCGGATGCTTGTATTCTTTAGTGACCATTTCGGCTTGCTTGCCGAATTGCTTTCCTACATCGGTTAGGAAGTCGTAGGCGTTCACGGCTTTGACGTGTTCCGCTTTACGAGCACCAAACGCTTTGAATGCGTCTTGCTCAAAGAGCTTCACGCCGTGAGTCTTGCGGAAGTAGCTGTTGATATTCACGATCGTGTCGTCAAGCGTTCGAGCTTTTGCGAACGGAGTGCTTACTCGCGTCTTTTGCAGAAGCTCTTGTGCAACGTCAGTATTCTTTGCGAGAAACTCACGACCCTCCGGTGTCAGGTAGTGACGCAGGTAATCCGGAAGTTCGTTATCAAGTAGTCCTCGTTCTTTTTCGAGTGTTGCAAATCTTTTATGCTCCCCCTGAATGTGACCGATGATGTCGTCGACGACCTTATTTCCAGCAGTGGCTGTTTTCTCGACTCCGTCGGCGACCTTTGCAGGAATCTCTGACATTCCCTCGATCATGCGACCGACTCTCGTACCGGCATCCTTTCCGAGTTCTTTTTGTGCACTCTTACCAAGTGCAGTTGCTTCCTCTACGGCTTTACCGACTTCGGACCGGGTTGCTTTACTGAATTGTGAAAACTTATCGACGTATTCCTCTCCGATGCGTCCTGGCAGATCTTTAATACTTTTGAATGGCACGAATGCTTTACCGGCCAAGTCTTTTGCGCTCTCATATATCTTTCCGACCACCGGAGTCTTTTCGACAAGCCAGTCTGCGGCTTTGAATGGAGCAGTCACGGCCGATCGTGGCAGTACCTGTTTGCCAGCAAATTTCAGGCCACCTTTTGCGAGAAACTTTTCGCCACCCTCTGCGAGTACCTTTTCGGCGAGCATCTTTCTTGCCCCTTGTTCGCCGACTTCAAGGATCGACTTCTTGAGGAGTGATGTTCCGGTCTTGCTCAACACCACCGTACCGGCTTTGGTTGCTAATTTTGCACCAGCTCCGTAACCGAAGGTTAGGTATGTTGTCGGATCGAGCAGAATGTCGGCAATAAATCCACCGACTTTGCTTTTAATGCCGAGTGCTTCAGAAGGCTGGATGCGCTCTTTGATTCCGGCTTTGATTCCTTTTCCACTAATAAGACCACCAACGGCATATCCTCCCGTGTTGAGTACATGGAGGATTTTCTGCAGGGTTGATTCTTTGGGTTGAGTGGAGGAGACATCCACGTTATTTTGCAAAGCAAAGTCTCGCAGTCCTTCGACTGTTGTCACGTTGGGCTTACCGGCCGGTTTCTCTATTTCAGTCGTCACAAACTTTCCGTCGGCATTCTTTTGGTATTTCACTGCAGTACCGACCGATGTTGGTTTGGGTACGGTGAGTGGAGGAGAGGCCGGTGCAGAACCGGTGTTTATGTACTTTCCTGTTTTAGGGTCTTTGATGTAAGCCATAACGTTTTAATTTCCAATACCGAAGAGACCTTTGAAGAAGTTTTTGCTGGTGTTGAATCCGGCCTTCGCAACATTCGGTATCTTTTGGGTGAATACGTCTTTGACCCCAGCACCAAAGTCTTGAGCGGTCATCTTTGGTTGACTTGCTTTCAATGCTTGAGCGGCCGCCGCATCGGCTTGCTGTTGTGTGTTTGCTTCAGAAATAATCTGATCTCGTTTCTGGAGGACTTGCGCTCGTATGTTTTGTGGCACGTTGCTTGCGGTAAAGTTTGGATTGTTGAGTAGTTCAAGTGCGTAGGCTTCGACATCGCTTGCACTTCCACCGTCACCAGAGCCACTACCCGACGCTTTCTTTGTGCCGACTACTTTTGTACCGGCAATATTGAGCACCGTTCCGGCTGGTGTGTCGTTGGCGAGATTTGCGAGCTGGATCGCTCGGTTGATCACGTCTTGTGCATCTTTCTTTTCTTGCTCTTTGCCGTACTTGGAAGCTTCGACAATGTTTGCGACATCTTTTTCTGATGCACCGAATACTTGCTTCAGGAGGTCACCAAGTACGCCATACTGGTCTTTCTGGAAGCCCATCATCTTTTCTGCGACCGTGAGTGGTAATGTGGAATCGTCATATCTCATACCGGCGGAGTCCTTTGCTGATGTTTCAGCAACGCCGAGATTGTTAGCTAGTCGGTTACGTTCATTCAGAAGTTTTCTATATTCGTCCATCAGTGGTTGTTTCTCACTAGAGACCAGTCGTTGCGTTTGACTTTCGGTTACCATCGCACCGCTTTTAATCATTCGGTCACGAATATCTTTCTCTGAATCCTCAAGCGACATTTCCATAGTCGCCAGTCGATCGTCGAGGCTCTGCAGATTCTTTTGCATCACGTCGACACCACGTTTAGTTTTTTCCTGCTCATAGATATCTGCTTTCTTTGGCAGATTCTTGAGCGTATCGAGGTAGGAAGTCTGGCTGTCCTGCATGCTTTTGAGGGCAGTATCGAGACCGAGCTCGGATCGGTACTTTGCGAGCAAAGAGGTCGAAGAAGGCACTTCAGCTCCATACAGGGTGCTTTTCTCCGGTACACCGCTCGCCCCCGGGCTCGAAATTTGGTCAACGCGCTGGGTTACGGGCGAAGAAGGTGTCACGGGTGCAGGAGGGGTCGGAACACTCGCCTTAGGGGCAACAACGGGTGAAGTCGGTGCTCCGGGCAAGTTCAAACTCGAACCGGCATATATCAGGTTCGCATTCTTGATACTTGGATTCGCTTTCATCAAGGCATCGACTGTCGTGCCTTGCTGTTTGGCGATTCCCGATAAGGTTTGACCTTTTTGTATTGTTATTGTTGCCATAAGTTTTTAAGTAAGGGTTGCGTACCTCCACGCTCCGTTAAAAAAGACATAGAACCGGCGTGTGCCACCGCTCTCGTACAACGCAAAGCTGATCGGCGTTCTTGGTGCGTCGGACGGAACAGTGTTCAGTATCGGGATGTCTCGAAGTAGGGTTAAGATCGACCCCAGATTTGGATCAAAATCCTGCTTTGATTGCTTGGTGTTATTGTTGTTGTAATCGTCCATAACTATTTCTGTAATTTCTCCCACTCGACCAAGACCTCATTGATTTGGTCGAGCTGTTCTTGTGAATCGTTGATGGTTTTTTCCAGCACTACTTTCTGGAACTGCAGAGCTGGAATATTCACGATCGACACTTCCTCACGTGTGTCAGTCTTTTTCACATTCTCTGCATCTATCTTTTCAAGCCGGAACTTTTTTGTTTCCGATTCCACCGGCTTAGGTGTTTCCGAGACCTCTGCTTCATTTGTGATTGGTTCGTCAGGCATATATTTATTTGATTATTCGATCCGGCACAAAAATGGCGGAGAAATCTTTCAGACCCATGTCCCACTCGCCACCGAAGCCGGAGTTGCTCCAGATCTCGACCTTAAATTGGATTTTCTTTGTCCTCGCATTGAAGCGGATCATCTTGTTTACCTTGCCGGAGTTTTCGTTTCCTTTGATCGTTCCGAGTTTCTTGAAAGGCGTGATCATCACCATGTCACCGGCCGACATCGTTCCGATTGAACCGCCGACGTAGTACAGCGTTTCGTCAAAGTCTATGCGTTTGGTCACGGTGTCCATTGCTTTGATGTGCCGTGTTTGTCCGGCCGCACCGCCGGTCGTGACTATCACTTCATCGCCGACTTCCATACCGGTTGGAAAACTTGAGAGGATGCAGAAGTCGGACCCGCCACTATTCACGCTTTTCATATCTCGCACCCAGCGTTCGCTGGTGTTGTACTTCACTTCAAACCGAGCAAAGCTACTGTTTGGTATCGGCTTCATAAAATTCAGAATTGCTTGTTTGAATCTCTTTCGCAGATACGGCTCGTCATCGACAAGCGGACTGACCCAGTACGCACCGAAGTCATAAGGTCGGTATGTTCCAGTGTCGTGGTTTATATCGACGATATATTTTGTACTGTCTCGATATCCGACTCGGATCGTATTTCGGTCGACGAAAAGGAATTGCACGCTAGAGACACCGCCGGTGTGGTTATTGACTGCATTGTTGGAGAATCGGTGTTTGTAGTAGAGGGCGTTTGTTGCAGGATTGAATACCCAGATTCCGCAGAAGTGATGGCGTCGGGTTGTTTCGAATGTGTTCGATCCTTTTGCGATATAGATCATGCCTTGGTAGACCTTTACGCATTGAGCGAGGATGTTGATGTAGTCTTGGTAGTCCATGTCCGGAAAGCGATTCAGCTTTTCGATTCCTGTACCATTGAATCGGCAAATCCAGCCGTCTCTCATCACCATGTACAGCACGTTTTTATCGACAACACCGGATAGGCATTCTGTTTGCGTTAGCTGGAGGACACGGTTATAGGTTTGTGAGTATCCGTCCCAGAAAAACAATGCCGATCCTTGGCTCTCATGATGAGCAGAGACCACCAGATAGTCGGTAAGCGGAGCAAGCCAGCGGATCACATATCCGGATGGAAGCGTCAGTCGGTTCGGATTCCATGAACTTGCGGCCGTATCCCACGCCGCCATGTACTGCTTGTTTCCAAAGCAGATGAATTTCAAAAACTTAGTGATCGGTACGGGATCAAAGGCGGTATTCACGTTGAGTGATTGCCACGAGTCCGTCCATGTTGTTTTGTCGTAGCGTCCGATCCACGTACTTCCTGCGTAGTAGAGATAATCCTCGTCAGCAAACATTCCACTTCCTCCCCAGATGTTCACGTTGTCGTGGACTTCCACCCAGCTGGAGAAAGTATTCTCAAAAATCTTTCCGTTGTTACGGTTCGCCATGTAATACCGATTGTTGAAATACGCCATACCCCACGGTTCATCGAGTGCCGGTAACAACACGCTATCCGTTTCTTTGAAAAACTTATTTGAGACTTTGATGTACGGAGGGTACTGGTCTATATCGAGTCCATTTGAAAACCAAAAACTACCATCGGCGTTCAGGTTTGAGATACCTTTGTGGAATCGTGACGCTTTCCAGATTTTCTTTGCTAGTGCCATAGGTTTATACGAGTGAGCTTCTAGGGATTGAAGCTTGATCGTCGGCCGACGCCATTCGGGCAAGCTCTTGGTCTCGCCACTTTCCGATCATGATCCGTTCGAAGTTGTTATCAGCTTGGCGTTCAAGCTCCGTGTCGCCTTGCTGGTTGTAGTACATCTTTTTGCCCCATTCGACGTAGGCTTGGTGATAGAGCTTTTCGACCTCTGGCTCGTCGTTATCCGATGCGAAGTCATCCGATATGCGGACAAACACCAGCATCATTGCTTGGCCGTCTGCCGTCGGAGTTGTTATCGGGTAGAAAGAGCCACCAAGTGTGTACACCGCATGGTCGCTGTAGCGATCTCTTGCTCGGTAGTCCACGAGTGTGTACGGTATCTTGTCCGTACCGATCTTTAATTCCACGAACGCTCGATAATTTTCGGGAACTGGATATTTCGGTTGGTTGGCCACCGTCGTGTACGGCTGTTCGGTCTTGAGATAGTCCCAGTAGTCGAATGTCTGGTCACGATCCTCGGGAGGACGCCAGCTTTGCACCTTTTCATCCGCACGCTGAATCCACGAGTTTGCGATCGTGTCGTCGAGCGTTTGGTCGTCGACCTCGTTTTTTATTGATTGTCTTATTTCGCCTCGTGTCATATGCGTTTAGATGTCATCACGGATGATGATTGATAATTGTTTGAAGCCGGTCTGAATCTTTCCGTCGCCAAACGTAACCTCGACCTCACCGAGATACGTTCCGACCGTGTCGGTGTCTGAACCCGTCCAGCTGTACCGGCATTTTCCTTTGACTGCGTCGGTGACGGTGCATGCAACGCCGTTGATCTTTATCGATCCAGTTGTGGCATTTTTCATGTAGAACTTCACCGTGCATCCGGTAAGGTTTACCGGAGCACCGTCTTGCGTCAGGGAGAATTCCAGTGGAGGACGAGAGTCGTTTTGTACGATTTTTATGCTCATAGATTTATGTCTTGCTTATTGCTCGGAAGCGTCACGTCAGCTTTTGCATTCTGGAGTTGTTGATCTGCTCGGGCAGTCTTGACCTCAATGTTGTTCTTGGCAGTGGTAAGTCCCAGCGTTTCTTTTGCAGAAAGCATGAGCACGGATACTTTCGCCGAAAGGAATTCAACAGCGATCTTTATTCCGGCTGGGATTTTCCAGTTGTCCCAGACGTACTTCCACGCCTTTCCGATAAGTCCTCGAATGTCGAATCGGTATGTCCACAATTTTCCGAGTGTGATCAGGATGTCGAAGCGATACGTCCACGTCTTGGCAATATTGCTTAGGATGTCCATCACGTAAGTCATGGACTTTGCGGCAAATTGTCTGATGTCGAAGAGGTAGCTGGTAGCTCTTGCGATCAATCCTCGGATATCCAGTCGGTAGGTGTAGAGCTTTGATGCAAGACCTTTGATATCGAGCACGTATGCAATCGCTCGAGATACGAAGCTCGTCACATCGAACAGGTACGTCATCTGCTTTGCGGCCGAGATCAGAATGTCGAACCGATATTGGATGCTTTTATTTATCGTGTTGAGGAGATCGAGAACGTATTGCACGTTCTTGGTCGCAAGGTTTCTGGTATCCAGCACATACGTCCATGCTTTTGCAGTCAGGTTGTGGAGATCCATCAGGTAGGTCAGTGTCTGGCTCGCCAAGTTTCGGACATCGAGCTTATAGGTCAGCATCTTTGCGACCACGTCGCCGATATCGATCAGGTACGTTTGCAGTTTGGTCGCAAGGTTTCTGATGTCGAATTGGTAGACCGTTGCTTTAAGTGCGTTGAGCAGGTTGTCGAACCGGTACGTCCAATGCTTACCGAGTGTGATCAGAATGTCTTGCAGATATGTCATCTGCTTCGTTGCATGTTCTCGAATATCGAGCACGTAGATTATTCCGATCACGGCTCCTCCGATGATGTCCCACACGTAGGTCAAGGACTTTGCCACTAACGCTCTGATATCGAGCAAGTACGTTTCTATTTTTGCTATCAGGTTTCGGATATCAAAAACATTCGTTATTGCTTTTGCGATCAGTGAGAAAGTGTCGAGTAGGTACGTGACTGTTTTGGTTGCGAGATTCCGGATGTCGAATGCGTACACCAGCGTCTTTGGCACAAGCACGTATACGTCGAACAGGTACGCCATTAACTTTGCGACGAGTCCTTTGATGTCGAGCAGATAAATTCTCGCCATTGATACTGCGGTCGAGAACCATCTGGTTTGTGCTTGGTTGAGTACGGGTGCTAGTGCCATAGGTTTAGATGTAGTCGATGTTCAGCACGACCTCGTTCGCACCGATTCCACCGGAGTCTGCATCGGTCAGCCATGAGGTGATTGCATACGCAATTCCTGTAGTGAACGGCAAACCGACTTCCCAATAAAATGTGAAGTCTTGACCGGGACCTAGGGTAATTGTCTTTACTGGCGTATCAGTTCCGACAGTCGGAGCAGATGCTTTGTTGTAGAGTTTCAGGAATCGCTTATCTGTCGCATGGGTGTTGTAAGCGTGGATCGCATATATTTGTCCTGCAGATCCTTTCAAGCTCACACCGTTGGTGTCAGCGGTTGAAATTCGCTTGTGCTGGGTTAGACCGGCTCCTGTTGGTCGAGCGGCCGGAGTGAATGGCACACCGGCGTTGTCGACACCGAACGCAATGTAGTCGCCGTTTGCGCTTCCGAATGCGGTCGCACCGTTGTCGTTTCGGACTGCAAGCACGAACACACCTACATCTCCCGATCCGTGTGCGGAGTCCTCTTGCTTGATCAGTCCAGTGGTAGTCGAGCTATGCGGAATGATTTTGATTGTTGATGGTGATACTGGTTCGCCCCAGAGGACGCCGGTCACCACAATTGTTCCGGATGTGTAGGCAGATACTCGGATACGCACGTATCGGGCATGAATGTTTGCGATGAATATTCCGTTGAGGGTTATTCCAGTAAACACACCGCCCGAACCTCCCATTACGCTTCCGGCAACGTCGTAGAGAATCGTACCGACCCAGTTTGTGTTGTCGTTCGATTGCTCCACGATCACTGTTCCGACCCACGTACCCGTGAGTTGTAAAGTAAGGGATTTTGCGCCGTTGTCTTGCACTGACCCGACGTTTCCAGTTGCTGTTGCACTGCCGGAAATAGTTGCAAGCACTTCAGGTCGTCCAGTCTGGCGTGACGTTCCTTTTCTTGTCAGACCCATCGGAACCCAGTCTTGATCAGCTCCGAAGTCTGTTCCGGCATCGTTGGCAACGCCACCGGCTTTCATCAGGATTTCCCCAGCACTATAAGCGGCGTCCGCTTGTCGTGCCGGTGAGCTGGTCGCACTTGGAATCTTTACTCGCACCATTGTCGGAGGTAGTGCCTCTCCGTAGAAGTTCACATCGATCTGGATTGTGCCGGAGGTGTACGAATACACCACGACTCGAACGTATCGAGCACGCACATATCCGTAATGGATACCGTTAACAGTTGAGCTTGTGTACGTTCCACCGGAAGCGGTCACGGAGTTGTCGTCAATGTCTTGCATTCCGATGAAGTCCCAGTTCGTGCCGTCGTTTGATTCCTCGAGTCCTACTGATCCGACCCACGTTCCAGACAATTGCAGTGAGAAAAATCTCGCACCGATGTCTTGTTGCGATCCGACGACGCCGGTTGCTGTTTTTGCGTCTGAGACTGTTGCAAGAATTACCCCAGTCTTTACCGGTCTCGTCACGACGCCGTGGTGATCCTTTGCTGGAGGTGCGTTTTTTACTTCCGCAATCTCGGCCGCACCCTTCCCAGCGATCTGAATACGCTCACGTTCAACAGTGTCACTGCCAACGGTTAGTGATTCAGAGTCTAGTTTTGCATCCGTAGTGTCCGGATTTTTATATGGGAGGAATGAATCAGCCATAAGAGTTGATTAAGCCGCAGTGTCGCCCTCGGACTTCACTTGCGTTGAGTTTGCAGTTACTGCACCGGCAGTGGTTGGCCACGTGAGGCGATACCAGAGAGCGAAGTTTCCAGCGGCCGCAATGTCGCCGTTTTTCAAACCAGCGGCCTTGCTTGCCATGTCGCCACCCTCGGCGTTTCCGAGCGATGCACCGGTGTATTTCTTTCCGTACCAGATAAAGCTGATCTTTTTGTTGATTCCGATCGTGCCTCTGGTTGTACCTCCTGATCCTTGTCGGATCGTGACGCTTCGTGATCCGGAGAGTGAAGCGATGGATGCACCGTAAAGTTTTGAGAACGTCAAAGCTCCCACGACCTCAGTTGTTCCGTTAAGTGTCAGAGTCTCTGATTGTCTGTTTCCGGATGCGTCCTCGCCGACGATCGTTACTTGTCGGGTGTCAGCACCATCGGAAACAACGGCAACGACTGCGTTCGCACCGAATGCACTCATGTTGCCTTGTGCTCCATCGGCATCATCAGCGTGGTTAACGCCGAAGCCGAACGAAAGAGCGGCGTTGGTCGGTTGGCTTAAAAGCCATGACACAACGTTTTGCCACGTCAGAGAGCCGTGGGTATTTTTGCGGAATATCTTTCGGTATTCCGTGCCTCCAGCCGCCGCTTCATCACCGGTGATGTCGGTGAAGAGGTTGTTATCGGTGTTGTCGACGACTTCGGTTACAGTGATGTCACCACCGTCCGAATTCGTTGCGGAGGACTTATATTCTTTTAAGTCACCAGATACGATTGCCATAAGCGGTAATGGTTAGTTTTCTTGTTTGTTCTGCAAAAGCTCGATCAGTGCATCTTTCGTTTCGTCTCCCTGCAGTTCGATGCCTTTTTCTACGGCAAGGGCTTGCAGTTCTTTCTTTGTGAGCTTTTCCAGACTGTTGTCTGAATCTCCATCGACCTTTGAAGTTTCGTTTTGTTCGGCTTCGTCTACTTTCCAGAAGTCCACGCCGAATGTTGATAATGTTTCGAGCTTGGCGATTATCTTTTCATCTTTGGTCTCGAATTGGCCGTCGATGAATTGGGCATACTGACCGGCAGAGTCGCCGACTTTCAGACCGCCCTCGAACACCGGCATTGCCGGTCTAAGAACAATTTTCAAGTTCTTAATGTGTGAATTGAATTTGGCCATAAGGGTTGTAAGTGATTAATTGTTTTGGTTTATAAGATGCGGATTCTGGCATCCGCCCTGACTTCTGGCTTCCACGTTTCGGTGGAGGCCAGCAAGTCAGAACAGAGCCGCTAATCCATTTAGGCGACGCCTTTGAGGAGTGCGTTCTTTTCGAAGTTGACTCTCTGCAGACCGGCTTCGGTCTTGTACTGATCGACTTCCTCGTCAGCATCGTTGTCCTGGATGTTGGTTTCGAGATTTGTGTCTCGACCATTCAGCGGACAGTGCTTAAGCGTGGAGAGATCGACCACTACGCCCATACCGGCATACTGGTTGTCGAACATCGGGTGACGAACAATGTTCAGCGTTCCGAATGACGACTGGAACTTACGGATTTCTACTCCGTAGGTCTTATCGCTTGGTACGATGTACATCTTGGAAGTGGCAAAGCTTTCCAAGTATCCGAGTACGGTGTTACCGCAGAAGAAATACTTCTCTGCAGAGCCGTACTTGAATGCGTAGTTCTGGAGGAACGATCGGAATTCAGGCTCGGTTAGAGCTGATCCGGCTTCGTCCTGTACGCTTCCGGCGGCAATGATCGCTTCCAAGATTCCTCCGGAGAGGCGAAGCGGTTTACCGTCTGGACCGGTTACTTCTTTCTTTTCACCGAACCAGTACGCACGTTCGATTTTCTTTGCCTGTTCGATACCGTGCTTTGCTCGGAGGTACTTCAAGTCCGCACCGGGGTTGCCGGACGGATAGAGCTTTGATGCATTCTCGGTTTGAGTCACGCCAAACTTGGTCTTGAAGATTTGGGTAAAGTTGGTGACCTTTACGAGCTTGGTCGTATTGGAATCGCCAGACTTTGACCCTTCTTCGAACGCAGGGCCGATGACCAACAGCCAGTCGTTATCGTTGATAGCGGCGGCCGCAGTCGCACCAGCTCCACGAGTGACCGTGAGAGTGTTGGTGCCGTAGTCAACGGCAGTGACACGCATGATTTCACCGGTTCGAGTGTTCTTGACGAGGTCGAACTTGGTGAAGATCGAGACACCTGGGTTATCGATCACCAGTGCGGTTGCGCCGGACGCATATCCAGCACCGTTGTTGATCTGAGCCCAGACGCCGGAATACTGATCCTCGTATTCCGTGAATTCGGGGTTGTACACGACTCTCTTTTGCAGAGCGTGTCCCTTGAACTTGCCCCCGCCGTCTCCGATCTTTCCGATCTGGGTCAAGAAGGCAGTGAGCGGTGATTCTCCCGGTTCAAGGAGGAAAATTTTGTCATCGACATCGGGAATACGCTGGGATTGTTCAATCGTCAGCGTGTTCCTCGATCCAATGATGTGATTTGGTTCAGCCATAGGTTGTTGTTTAGGTTAAGAGTCGGCAACCGCTCACAGGCCATTCGAACCTTTTAAGCGTTACCTAACTCGATTAGGGTTGATGCTCTCACCGACGAGATCGTCGAATGGACTCTCGTCAGCGGTTTTGCCTTTGTTGGCCGGTTGGCCACCACCGACACCGGACGCATTCTCTCTTTCGAGATTTTTGACTTCCTCTTTCTTGAGAGCTTCGTCGGCCGCTTTCTTTGTCTGCGAATCCTTGGTTACGGAGTCGTAGGCCAGTTGAAGCGTTCGGGCATTGAACGGAAGCTTTTCTTTCTCGATCAAGTCGAGAATCTGGTGACCAATCTCAGGAGTTTTGAAGTCCTCGTGTTCTGAGATCCATTTGTCGATCTCTGTTTTGGTCTTGGCTTTCGTTTCCCGTTCCTCGAGCTTCTTATCGAGAAGAGTGTCGATGTCCGGTTCATCCTCTGGTTCTGCATCGCTGGCTTTCATAGCTTCGGCGAGACTCGCTTTCAGCTGTTCGGCTAGTTGCGGATTCTTGGTCAAGGCTTTATCGAGGATCGAGAGAAACTGTTGGTTTTTCTCGGTTGAGGTTTTGAGATCGTTGATCTCTTTACCTTGGTCGATAATCTTGGTCTGGGCTTCGTCGTAGGAGCGTTTAGCATCGTCCTCGCTCTTGAACTTGCCCCAGAAGGTCTTGTCGCCCTCGGACTTTTTGTCTTTATCCTCGGTACTTTCGCTCTTATCGTTTGGCTTTACGCCAGATTGATCCTCGGGCTTCTCGCCGTTGGCGTCTGATTTTTTGTCAGGTTGTTCCTCGTTAGAAGTGCCTGACGGGATTGAATTGACCGGTTGTTCCTTACCGACTGCATCGTCGAATGACGGTGTGTTCGGTTCGGCGCCGGAATTGTTTGGTTTTTCCATAGGCGTGTTAGTCGCAGATTGTTCCTCGGTATCCGATCACGGTCGGCACGTTGGCGTCTGCAAATTAATAAACCGAGCCCCTTTTCGGGAGGCTCGGTTGGTCTCTCAAGATGTGGAAATCGCCAGAAATCCCATCTTAAGAGGCCAGCTGAACCCCTCAAAAAGTTTGGCGATTTCCTTGTGGTTGGGAGATGTTATGTTGGTGTTTTCATATATTCATCGTGAATAGCTTTTATCTGGATCAGGATGACCCCGAGTCCTTCGGCTCGACCTTGATAAAACCGAATCTCATCGGCAGTCAGTTGTTTGTTGAGTAGCCATGTCTTTGTGATATCGAGTTCGTTTGCAATAAGCTCGGACAACGCTTCAAAATACTTGGTTTCGTACAAGTTGCTGATGTTTGCTTCTATTTCTTTGTTCAGTGGTTTTGTCATATGCGTTATTGCTTCATTGCGTTACCGAGCATCGCTCCCATCTCGTTACCCGGTAGTCCTTGCTCGGCTACGGCGTCCGGTGGCAGTTCGATTGCAGGTGCGTCACCGACGGCCGGTGCTCCAGTTCCCGGTGGGATTGTTTCGTCGGTTGGTTGTGTGACGGTTGGTTGTTTGGTCTCGCTTATATAGTTGGTTGGCTCCCAGCCATAATCCTCAAATAGCTTCATCAGTATCTTGAATTTCTTGACCGAGTAGACCGTTCCGGTTTCCGTGTCCACGATCTCGTTCACGTCTTTGATCAAAGCCCAGAGTTCCAAGTCTTTTGCTTTCTTGAGTTCGGATGAGGAAGCGAGGGCAGATGTTGATTCGAGGGACATCTCGTATTCGTAGTCGAATAGTCCTTCGATGTTTTCTGTTTCGGGGGTTATAAGTCCGTGACGTATGAGAATTGCGACGGCCTTGTCCGGTATCACGCCTTTCGTTGTCCAGAATTGCTTGATCATGCAAATCCAGTGTTCAAAGTGCATGATGTACGAACCTCGGAGCATGATCAGGAAAAGTTTTACTCCCTCAAGCGTTGCTTCTCGCATGAATGAGGCAACGGTCGCAGTTTGTTTTGCATCCGCTCCAGCCGTCGTTGTGTATTCGTCGATACCTACTGCGATACGCATCGCTTCCTTGATGTGATCAGGTTCTATAAACGCAGAGGAGTTCACGTCGCCGAACTTCAGTTCTTTGACCGAGTTCGGATCATTCGTCCAGAGGATTCCGAGTGGTCGTATACTGATGGTTGATTGCTTATAACCGGGGAGAGCTACTGGAGCCGCGGCAATCATGCTATGGATTTTCATTGTGATGGCATCCACTCGCTGGTTGGTCACGGAGTTTAAGAGTTCTTGCAAATGGTCTACGAGCTTCGGAATACCGAGCCAGTAAAACGAGAACGCTCGAGGGAAGAAGCCGGTTCGAGAGTAAGGTTTCGATTGGTGATCGTATGGGTTGTCACCGTCTTTGATCTCGATCGGTGTTCCGTCCATCGGTAGGAATACGGTCATCATGTCGTCAGTCCATCGCTCTACGATTTCAAAGAGCTTGTCATCGCTTGTTGGCATTTGGACCGGATTATTTGGGTTACCCTCGATCGGAGAGGACGCTTTGGTTGTCTCTCTCAGGCTCTTACGCAGTTGCAACAGGACTTCCTTTCGCACGTATGCGTAATCGGTCGTATCGCCACCGGACTTTGTAACTGATCCCTCTTTATCCACGAACTGATTCCATGTCTTTGCTGGCACATCCGGATATTGGGCTTTCATTTCGTCCAGCGTCAGCACATACCGGTGGAATACTGGAAGCGGATCAGCCATCTTTTTCATCCTCGGATGAGGATAGAAGTTGTAAATATCTACGGGGTCAAAGTCCGGACGGAAGGTGATCTTGGATGTCTCGGTTTTAAATACGAGCTTCTTTATTTTCTCGACAATGCTTATCTCTTTCTTTCTCTTTTTCTTGGTTTCCTTACGCAAGAAGTCTTTGCCGATTGTCGTTCCGCAAATAAACACTTGCAGGAAGTAGTCGATCAGGTCGTCACTCATTCCTACTTCCCAGAGCCAGAGGATCAGGTCTTTCATTGCGTCACTGTTCTTTCCCTCGAGCTTAAAGTCAGGGGTAATGCCGACGGTCTTTTGGAGGAACGTCTTGATGTATGCAAATACTTGAGGAATGAAAACGTTGGACTGCCAAATCTCTCCGTCGTTGGTCTGTTCGAGTTCGGCGGCACGATCTCCGTTGTAAGAGGAGAACAGCTTATAACCCCGATCAAATTCGGGTTTGAAATAGTACAAGAAGTTCTTTTTCGCTTCGTCGTACTCGCTATTATATTTTTGTAATTCTTTTGTGGTTGCCATATTTAGTAAAGTTTCATTGATCGACCTTTCCTCTGCATCGGCATTTCGCTTGGTAGTTCTTTCAGTCCTTGCCATGCGAGCATTGCTGATATAAGGGCATCATCTTTCTGTCCGCTCTCCGCACCCATTCCGTACCGGTTGCTTTCATTCGTGTGTACGAACGTCATCATCTGACTGACGGTCGTCTGACTTGAGAGTCCGATGTCGTCATCTCGGAGTCCGGCGATGAAGTCGTCTACCATGAGGGGTTTTGTGGTCTGGCTTGTTTTCCATCCCAGCTCTTTGCGCTTGGTGTTCGTATGCTTATCGAACACCGTGCGTTGGTAGAGATTCGAGTATTCGCCTTTGAGAGCGTTGATTACCGCTAGACCGTGATTGTTTATCTCCACAATCGCCAGTGCATCGTTGAAGAGTTCGGCCGCCTGTTTGATTTTCTTGGCAAACAAGTCCGGCTGTATCTGTCCGATGTACGATCCCACCTCTCGGCCGGTCATCTTGTCGAAGATCGTGATTGCAGAGTCGTCTTGTCCGATCCCTTCGCTTGGGTCTGCACCCAGGCTGTAGAAGTGTTTCGGATTTGGTTCCTCGTAGATCAGGATGTCATCGAGCTTTCGTATCGGAGCGCGTGTGAACTTTCCTTGCGCTTCGATGTACTGCTTCGGAATGACTGACTTACTTGATGCGACGAATGCTTCCTCGATCGTGGCTGGGTACTCCTGTTTGAACTTCTCGATGTCGCCACCGGTGAGGTTCTGGATCGCCCAGCGTCGCCAGTTGAGCTGTTCTAGGGAGAGCTTTGCCGATGTCTTGAGATTCTTTTCGTATTCGTCCAGTGTTTCGGAAAACTTTATCTTTTCTTTATCTCCGGTGAATGCGAGGGAGTATTCGTCCATCAGGTGCCACGGCAGGAATATGAGCTCAAATTCGTTCTTTCCGGCAATCGAGTCCTGCACGGCCTTGTAGAAGTATTCGCCATCGCCTCCGAATCCGTTGGCAGTAGACTCTAGGAACACGCTTGTGTTCGGCAGGTTCGGGATTGCTTGCAGTACCGAGAGCATCAGTTCCTTTGCGTTTTTCCAGAACGCCACTTCCGATCCGTGAAAGTTGTGAATGGTCAATCCTCGTCCCACTTTCGCTTTCTCGGCTGTTGCGATTACCATTCGGCTTCGCAGTCCCGGGTCTTTTGCTCTCGCTTTCTCGTCCGGATTCTCAAACACCATCTGTTTCTTATTGTCGTACCGGCGCATTGGCTTTGCCCATTTCGGCAGTAAGTCGTAGAAGAGCTTACTCATGGCAAAGATTGCATCTGTTGATTCCGGTTCGTGTGCGACTATAAGCGAGTTGGTGTTCTCGAATCTGGCAGTCCGTTCGAAGATCAGAGCTTCGCAGAGAGTGGAGACCCCCTCCTGTCTCGCTTTCAAGATGATCATTCTTATCGGCTTACCGAGTGCTCGCAGTTTCTTGATCCGGTCGTGGATCATGGTCTGTGCGGTATTCAGGTGTAAAAGAACAGTCTGCTGATTCTTGGTTTTTATTGATAAACAGTGCTCGATGAATTCTTGTGGATCAGCGTCACAAATCCTCATCGTTTCGATAAGGTCATTAACCATCTGGAGGGGGTTTTTCTCTGGCTTTTCGGAGGATTTGTTCATAGCTTAGGTCTGTTCCGAATAGACCTCGATGCTCAACAGTCTCTTTCGGACTTCCAAGCTCTCGGTCAAGGAGTTCTTTTGCGGCACGAAATTTGACGTTATCGTCTGCACTGGCCATAAGGGCAACGAGCATGGAAGCGGCTGTCGCAATGTTCTTTTTGATGATGTCTTGGGCTTCACGTTTCTTAAATTCGTTCTGCTCATCGCAGTATTTCTCGTACTCTGCTTTGAGTGGCCCCGATGGCTTGAACCAGCTTCGGATCGTTTCCACCGGCGTTTTGATACTTTTGGAAATGGAATCATAAGATTCACCTTCGTATTTAAGGCGTATTGCGTCATGACTCCTTTTACTTTTGGTATCAATTTTTGCCATGTTTCGGTGAGTTAAGGTCAGATACGGTCAACAGGAATTGCGAGCAAATCTGCTCTAATGCCTTGCTCTCGCTCACACCCTCGACCTTTGCGATGTGTGCGAGTGCTTCGTCGACTACCGTCTTTTGCGGATTGGTCACGTTGAAGCTCAAGAGTGCGATCGTTTCTCTCTGGCCGTTTATGTCCTTGGTCGCCTTGGCGACTTTCACGCCTTTGGTCTTGGCAAAGGCAGTGACGGCAGTAATAAAATCATCGGCCGATTCTTTCGGGTCTTTGTCGACGACAAAGTTCAGGGCGACAAAGTTCTCACGTTCGGCATTCTTGAGTTCGACCATTTTCTTTTCGATCTCGTCTTTCACGAGGTCGAGTGCATCTTTGACGTTGATATCCTCCTCACCGAGATTGCTTGCAATCTCTTTTATCGAGTAGCCATTCTGCGTCAGCTCGTATGCGAGCTTGCCGAGTTTGAGCTGTTGGTTGGACCCGTGGATGTTGTCGGTCAAACCGTAGAGCTTGGCCTCGTCCTCGCTTTTGAATTCGTGGACGTTCGCTTCGATCTCGGTGTTACCGAGTTCGCCAAGCACTTTCCATGTGTGGTAACCACCGACAATGACATAGCCGTCTTTCACTTTCATGTTCGGCCAGACTCCGACTTGGATCGGCTTTGTTTGTCCGAACCTCGTGATCGCTTTCTTGAGCGACGCAAATTGGCGGGCGTTCATCTCGTTTGGATTCCAAGAGTTCGGAACGCATTCCTTAATTTTCACCGTCTTGATTTGTGCTGTTGGTTTTGTCATATGGTTACGATCATGTACTCGATATTGTCTGTCTGGCCTCGACCTCCGGCATTCGACACCGACCACTTGTGATCGAGCATCTGCACTTCCGCTTTGCGATGCTTCTGCACCATCGCAAGCAGTTTTTCCGGCTTCACTCCCACGTCCTCTTTGTTCTGGCCGAGGGAGATGACCCATTGCGGAATGTGCTTTGCCGACTCGAACATCCGTTCTAGAAATTCGTCGGCATCTTTGTTGGAGAAGGGGCTGGGTTTGTTGTCGAGCTTTTCTCCGGCGAGGATGTTATCCAAGATCCCATACTCAACCTCGTAGGAAGAAGAGCCAGGATAAGGAGGATCAAAATAAACAACGTCACCAGTAACTTCCTTGAGAAAGTCGAACACGTCTTTTTGGTGTATTTCATTGTCTTGGTGATTATCAAAAACGCCATGATTAATTTCGTCTTTTAATTTTTCCAACGTCATCATCGGGTTTTGGATCATGCGGAGATTTTTCGGTGCATGAGACTTGGACCGGAGTGGCCACTCCCATTTGCGAGCTTCAAGATCGAGCGTGTCTCTGGTGTGCGTGAATTTTCCGAATTGTCGGCAGGACAAAATAAACTTGATGAGGAGGTGCAAGAGCAGATGTCGCTTGGTTTCGTTCTCGACGGTACGGACTGCGGCAAAGGCATTGTCGAGGAAGTCGGCGATCTTACTTGTGAATACTTTCGGGCAGTAGTTCTTGCGAATAAAGCCATCGTGCTTTGTCTTTATGAAAAGTCTGGCAAGATCCTCGGTCTCTAGCTTCACGCTATTATTTGCGATAAGGGCCCGGCCGATGATGACAGAGCGGAATGCGATATCGTTTGCGATAACTTTGTATCCTTTTGCCTTGGCGTAGAGACTTACTGATCCACCGCCAAGAAAAGCGTCTATAAAAACTCCATCGGTCTTTTTAATCGGCTTAAAAATATACTTGACCAGCTTTCGCTTGCCGCCGAAGTAACTTGGTAATGATTGAAATTTGCTAAACATAAAATATTTATTGTTCCAGCTCTCTGACACCCCCTCATCCGCTGTGAAATTTTTTTATGTACACGAGACCCGTGAGTCCCGTGCAGTGTGAGGTCGATCACAGCTGGTGGATGCTCGACCGAGAGGTATCAGGGAGCTGGAAACAATCGGATAACGAAAAAGGCTCGTGACCTTTCGCAATTAAGCGATTGGTCACGAGCCCTTAAACTCGGAATCCCTTTCAGGAATGCCCCTTGAGGCATTAAGTTATTCGATTGTGAATTTATTATATCACTCCGAACATTTTATTCGCAAGAGGGTTGCGAATATGCACACTGTGTATAACCCTTAAAGTTGCTCAAGCTCGTACTTCACTCGTGCTTCCAGTTGTGCCGCACGAGTCGAACTTATGCCAAATTTCTTGCCGGTCTCTTTTTGTGTATGAGAGTCACCATCTACGATGCCAGTGCGGTACTCAAAAACTTCTAAATACCGAGGTTGCAAGTGGCTAAGCCGGTATTTTTCTGTTTTGTACTTCTCGACCAGTTTTTTCTCATCGGTGACCATATTGGCTTATATTATGGCACAAAGTAGTCTTTTTAGGGTCTTCATGTTACCCACAGATGAACTATTTGCATTTGCCGCTATAATCCGTTATAATCCACCATATGCGTTATAGCGTTAAATCTTTAAATGATTTATGAACGACATCACAAGAAAATTTGATCACCGCATAAAAAACCCTGATCCACATATTGTGGCTCTTTTGGGTGAGATCGACGGCATTCGTGGCGAATTTAAATCGGGTCTACGAATGAGTCCTCAAGCGGTAACCAACCTCAAAAAGTCGACACTCATCACTTCTGCAGGTGCATCCACTCGTATTGAGGGTGCAAAACTAACCGACGAGCAGGTGGAGGAGATCATGCGTGGTCTTGCAGTATCTAAATTTGCGGATCGTGACTCGCAGGAAGTACAGGGCTATCTTGAGACACTTCAAAACGTGTTCGATAGCTTCCAGACTCTACCGCTTCGAGAGAGCGTCATCACATCGCTTCACAATCAGCTTCTTAAATACTCGACTAAGGACGATACGCATCGTGGTGGTTACAAAAAGAAAGAAAATACAGTCGGCGTACTTGGACCGGATGGCAAGGTTGCTCAGATCATGTTCGAGACCACTCCGGCCTTTCTTACTGGAAAGGAAATGCAGGAACTTATTGAGTGGACAGATGATGCACTTGAGAAGAATCGATTTCATCAACTTCTAGTTATCGCCAATTTTATTGTCGAGTTTTTGAAAATTCACCCATTCGAAGACGGTAATGGGCGTCTTTCGCGCGTCCTCACAAATCTTTTGCTTTTGCGATCTGGATATCAGTTCGTGCAGTACGTTTCTCATGAGCAGATCGTCGAGCGTCGCAAAGATGAATACTATGTTGCTCTCCGAAAATCACAGGAGACTTTCAAAAGCGATCACGACACTATTTCACCCTGGCTTAATTTCTTTTTGTCGGTTGTTAAAGAACAGGCGGCAAAAGCTCTCTCATACCTTGAAGAAGAAAAGGTTGAGGACATGCTCTCTCCTAAGCAGTACGAGGTGTGGAAATACATCTCAAGCGTTAGCGAGGCGGGACCGGGCGAGATTGCTAAGGAAACAGGTATTGCCCTGGGTACGGTACGCCAAGCACTTAACAGTCTGGTTGAGCATGGAAAGGTCAAGCGCGTCGGGCGTGGCCGAGGGACGAGATACGTCAAAATATAACTTTATCAAGGAAATCGCCTATGAAAAACGTTGAACACAAAAATGATGACGGCAAACGATATCTCAAGAAATATGAGATTGTTGAGACTGACGTCGAGCTTCCGATTCAGGGTCAGGTTCGTGATCCGGAAGATCTGTATAAATTTCTGAAGGACTTAGAGGACGAAAATGTCTCTAAGATTATTGGAGTTTATCTGGATGATAAAAACCTGTTCCTTGGACATCAGGTCTTTCTTGGTTCCTCCCCAAAGAATTTCGACACCAAGATGCTTTGGCACTACTTCTCACTATTTCTCGCAACGAAGTTTGTCGTGCTTATAAATCACCCCGGCTCTGTTGATCCGACTCCGGATGAGGCCGACAGGAAGTTTATCCGAGCTTTGCAAGCAGACTCGCAAATTCTGTCGTTCAAGCCCTTCTTCTCAGATTTTATTATCGTTGCGAAGAAGTCGTACTTCAGCATGGCAACGAATGACGGCACAGCATGTCGATGCGGTCATCAAGAGTATATTTCTCAATAAAAATATATGTCACTTCTAGATAACGAAAAACGAGACATAATCAATCCAAACAGTTACCAAGATTGCCGAGGGGTTGGGGATAAGTATTGATGATTTAATAAAATAGATTTATGGATACTATCTTTATATTTGGCGCACAATATCTTTATCTTTTCATAATAGGATTAGCACTTTTTTATTTTTTCATCCAACCAACAAACAAACGAACAGGATTTTTATCTTTTTCTCTGATTAATATGTCGCTCGCATACCTGATCGCTTCAATTGCTCGGTATTTTTATTTTAACCCGCGACCGTTCGTAGTTGACCACGTCGTGCCACTGATTACCCATGCGCCGGACAATGGTTTCCCATCTGACCATATGCTTTTAAGCAGCGCTCTTGCTTCAGTTTTGTTTTACTACAATCGCAAATTGGGCGCAGTTGCCTGGATACTCGCCTTAATTGTTGGAGTTTCGAGAGTTTATGTGGGCATCCATCACTTGGCTGATATTTTTGGGAGTGCGCTGATAGCCATCTCTGTAGCCTATATTACATTTTATATCTTTAGAAATTCAAAATTAAACTACTAAAATAATAAACTATGCTTAATGCTATGAAAGATACAACTTTGCAAACTAGAAATTTTTGGTGGACGATACCACAATCAGCTATTCTTACAATGTTTGTTTCCGACATCGCAAATGGCCTTTCGTCTGAAACTGTGAGGAAATCCCGTGATAAATTTGGAGCTAATATAATTGATGAAGTGAAGCCGACAAGTGCTCTGAAGCTTATACTTGACGGCGTCCGTGAGCCGATGATGATTGTCTTGCTTTCCATTGGAGTGCTGTCGTTTGTTTTTGGAAAAATTGGGGAAGCCGTGGTGATGGTTTTCGTCGTGGCAACATATATTGCGGTAGAATTCATTAACAAATACCGCACTGACCGTACAATGACAAAACTGCGCCAGCTCACTTCACTGACAACAAAAGTAATCCGTGACAGTAAGATGGAGGAAATCCCGACTGGCGAAGTGGTTGTTGGTGATATTTTGGTTCTTACTGAAGGAGTTCGCATTCCTGCAGATGCACGACTTATTGAATCTTATGGCCTGTTAATCAATGAGGCATCGCTTACAGGAGAATCCCTTCCTGTAGAAAAGAATATGCGTGCGACACTTGCCGAAAATACTCCGCTTGCCGAGCGCACTAATTCTGTATTTTCAGGGACAACAGTGATGAGTGGCGAGGGAAAAGCGATTGTCTGTGCTGTTGGCCTCGAAAGTGAATTCGGCAAGATCGCGCGTGACGTATCTATTACCTCAAAAGAAAAGACTGTTCTTCAAGAAGCAATGACACGTCTTGCTAAGATTCTGGCAATTTTTGCTCTCGCGGTCAGTATTCTCATTCCAGCGGTCGGATTTTTACGCGGATTAAATTTACAGGAAATGATCGTAACTTGGCTCGCGCTTACGTTCCTTATGATTCCCGGACAACCGCCAGTCATCATTACAATGGCGCTCGCGCTCGCGTCGTTCCGTCTTGCCAAAATTAAACTCGTTGTAAAACGTCTGCGTGGAGCAGAAGTATTAGGTCAGGTTACCGCTATAGTTACGGATAAAACCGGTACCATCACTGAAAATCGGATGCAGGTTGAAAAATTCATTTTGCCAAGTGGCGAGGAATACACTCCGGCAAAACTAGGCTTTGAAACGAAGCGTGATATTTTGCTTGCGCTTCCTCGATACAGCAATGACCCCACGGACACCGCCGTTTATTCTGCTACCAAAAATTCATTTGAGGTTCCAAGGCCAGTTTCCTTCGCTGGTTTTAGCGAAGGAAGGCCGTGGCGAACTATTGGGTATGAAATTGACGACAAGAGAACCAGTTTTATAGCTGGCAAGGTGGAATCATTGATTGGAAATATTTCCGACACTCATCAATATGAGAAGCTAATGCAAGTATTTCAAAAAGAAGTTGATCAAGGGAAGCGTGTCGTTGCCTATGGTCGCGTGAAAAATACTGATGACATTAAAAAAATTGAACTTAGTGCCCTTGCTGTACTTTCAGACCCGATCAGAAATGGTGTTGCTGAAACCATCGCGCGACTTAAAGCAGCCAAAGTAGAAACCTTTATCGTTACCGGCGACCATCCAGCAACGGCTGGGACGATAGCGAACACTATTGGCATAGAGGATCATGTTTTGACTGGTAATGACATCGAAAAAATGAGCGATGATGAGCTTAAAACTGCACTTGAAAACATAAGAACATTTGCTCGCATTGCTCCATCGCAAAAACTTCGGCTTGTAGAAATGCTTAAACAGAGAGGCGAAGTAGTCGCCGTAATAGGTGATGGCATCAATGATGCTCCGGCACTTAAAGCTGCCAATGTTGGTATTGCAATGGGTGAAATTGGCACTGATTTAGCAAAAGAAACTGCTGACCTTATTCTAACTGATGACAATTATACACATTTAGCCGATGCTGTTGGTATCGCGCGTTCGGCTCTTAATAATTTCCACAAAGGCATTACATATTATCTTACCGCCAAAGGAATACTCCTTGCTATTTTTCTTACCCCATTGGCTCTTGGAATTCCTTTTCCATTTGCACCAATCCATATTATTCTCACCGAGCTTCTGATGGATTTAGCGTCCTCCACGATTTTTGTTACTGAAGCGGCTTCGCCGGATATTATGCAACAACCAATAAAGAAACTTAAAGAATTTCTTGGTAAGGAGTTAGTTTTTAAAATTTTCCGTAACGGCATTCCTTTGGCAATCGGTATTAGTACGCTCTATATGATTCTTTATTTCCAGACCGGCAATCTCGTGCTCGCACAGACAACCGCGTTTGTTGCTTGGCTTTTGGGTCATATCCTGCTTGCTTTGAACCTCAAGCAAGAAAAACTGTCATTATTCAAACAAGGTTTATTTTCAAACCGATTCGGTGCGTTCTGGCTTGTCGGTATGATTGTTTTTTCGTTTGCAATAACTTTAATTCCCGCACTACATCCATATCTCAAAACTTCGGCTCTTTCCTTTGGGTTATGGATGGCCGTGGTGGGAGTGATAGTTCTATCTACTTTTTGGATTGAAGTCCATAAGGTAGCAAAGTTGCGAGAAAAAAGTTAATATAATTATATGAAACTCGGCATCATCTTACAATCAAATAAACCCGAGCATGTGTGGAATACGTTCCGTCTTGGAATCACCGCGCTCAAAGCAGGTCATCAAGCGGAAATTTTTTTGATGAGCGAGGGATCAGAACTTGAGACCATTCCCGACAGTACGGATTTTGATATTTCAGTCAAAGTATCGGAGTTCAAAAAATTGAAAGGTGAAATTTATGCTTGTGGTTCATGCCTAAAAATACGCGGAAAAGAAGAAAGCAATGTCTGTCCTATTTCCACAATGTCCGACTTGCTTAAAATGGTTGAGAATTCGGACAAGGTTTTAGTGTTCGGCTAACTTAAAAATATGAAAAAAATTGTTTTTACAATTCTTGCGTCAATCATCAAGAACAAGAAGGCAAAGAGCTTTGGAATAAACTGCAAGCAAAAGAAATCGCTTGCGAGAATTTGGGTGATGAACAGTACGGAGTGCTCGGAGAATACTTTATGGGGCAGATGGCTGGAGATTCTCACGCCGCAATGAACGCTATGATGATTCAGGCGCACGGTGAAGACGGCGAGGAGCAGATTCATATCGTCATGGGCAAACGTCTTTCCGGATGCGATACGTCGGCGGCGTTTCCGTCAATCAGTGGTGGCTGGATGCCAATGATGAATATGATGTGGGGAGGGTGGTCGTCTCCCTTTGGCAGTAATAATTTAACAGACAACAATATGATGAACTTTGGATTTGGGCCTTTTGGTGGCTTCGGTTGGATATTTATGATTCTCTGGTGGGTATTGATAATCGCAGGCATTGTCGCCCTTATCAAATGGCTCACAAGTCAATCTCGCGACACTCACAACCGTGAGAAATCCGCACTTGAAATTTTGCAGGATCGATACGCCAAAGGCGAGATTGATAAAAAAGAATTTGAGGAGAAGAAAAAAGATTTGGTGTAAGCGGTATTTGTAGAAAACACATCAAACTTTCAAAAATCGTCACACGGCTCGGCCGGTGGGGCAAAGGGTCAAAGGGTGAACCCCGGGGCAAAGCTCGCCACAGGGGCAAACAAACGGCAAAAAGGGGCTGTAAAAGCTCCTTTTTCGTTCTCAAGGGTCTATTGGTTTGAGTCAGGCGAAAATATCCTGAAAAATGTCCATCCCTTCCGTCAATCGATGTAAGATCGGCGGCAGGTAAAGGACGAGGATCACTGCGACCACCCCGGGACTTTTTTTCTTTATTTCATTGATAGCAGGGAGAATAGTAATCTCAATCTTTTGCTTGATGATCACTTTCAGTGTCTTACTGCAATGTGGACACCGCATAGAGAATCGGCCCTCGGAGTTGAAAACGGCGTCCTTGAAGACGATGTTGGTGCAGTGAGGACAGTTTCCTAGATTGGTTGGTTCCTCTGCTTCCATAGTTTTGTTCCGGAGGTTCTCTGATGCCAGCCTGATAAGCTGTTGGTTCTATTCTGGCAACGGAGAACCTTGGCTCGGAAAGAGTGAAGTGCATTCACCAGTTCCTTATCAGGCTCGGCCGCAGAAATCCTCGATCATGGTGGTTAGTTAATAAATAATTAATGGTTCGGGTTCGACGACTTCCGAACGATCAATTGCGTTTTCAAGGTTCCTCCGTTGCCGTTCTTAAATGCTTCCTGCCGGTATTCATGGACATCTTGTCGGCCAGTGCTCTTTTCATTTCCTCCAAGTTATCCCCAGTTTTTTGACTACGAGCGTAATTATTTTTATTTAAATCTTTTTCTTTATTCTTGTTAGTAGTTCCGGCTGACTGATCTGACCGGTCTGTGTGACCGATGTGCAGGTCTGACTGACCGGTCTTATTTGAGGTAGGTCTGTGTGACCTATCTAGTTTCAGCAGGTAGTAGAGGTTGTGATAGCGTTGTCGGCCTTTGCGAATGAGGTTCAGTTTTATAAGTTGCCGGATGCCTCTCTGCACGCTCGAGATACTTGCGCCGATCTTGTCGGCAATGGTCTGATGAGATGGAAAACAAAAACCCTCCTGGTTCGCATGCTCTGCCAGGCAGTTATAAATAGCGATGCCGATTGGACCTATCGTGCTTCCGTATTCGTCAAGAAGTACCTTGCTGATCCAATACCAGTCACCTTTGCGAAGATCCCTGATTGTTATTTTTTCATCCGGCATACACGAGAAATAAAGGCATGGTGAGGGTCGACCAAAACCCAGACCGCACCTTATCGCTCCTCTCAATGAGGTCATCGGCCATTGAGGGGAGAGTAAGAGGCGGTCTACCATTCTCTAGATTTCGGCAAAGCCCGATCGATGTTGTCCATCGCTCGGCAGAAATCTCGTCGTATAGTTGGATTTTCAAGTTCCCGGATGGTGAAGTTACGGAGTAGGCTCTCCCGTCTCCAAAGAAGTTCCTGCCTCGTCGGCGGCTTCCTCGTGATCCGTTTCCAGATCCTCCGGATAAGTCTCTTGATCAGGATTTTCGTTCTCATGTTTTTTGATGTGATCCATGTGATCCAAAAGCATGAACGCCATGCGCTTAAAGCCAGCGTGGACTTTCCAAACTTCTTGTCGGGATGGCTCTCGGCCGAGTACGTCGGCGAGGGCGGTGCGAGTAAGCTCAACGAGAGCTTCCTCATCTTTGTCTGGTTTGGACATGCGGTGGTTTGGTTCATAGAAGTGACCTCACACTTTTATTGACCCCACCTTGCCTAAGGCAAGAAAACTTCCTCTACTCTGACCCCGAGAGCCAAAGCGATCCGCTGGGCTGTTTCGAGATTCGGACGTTTCCGTCCTGTCTCGTACCGGCTGATCGCAGTGTTGTGCTTAAAACCAAGAATTCGGGCTAACTGGTATTGCGTTAGCCCTTTCTTGATTCGAAGGTCACGGAGTTTTATATTCACTGGTGATTTGTTCATATGTTTAACTTTTAGACCTCTACAGTCATATTAAATATTGGGGTGTGTGGATAAGCAAAGTTGCTTAATCTTTACTAATTTGCTACAGTACGGTAAACTGGTCGTAAGCAAGGAAATTAAGCAAATCCAACAAATATGTCATTTGGTTCATATCTAAAAAATCAAAGAGAATCGAAAAATTGGACTATAAAAGAGCTGGCAGAACGGCTCGGCTTTTCCTCGAGCTACATCAGCCAGTTGGAGAACGGAACACGCAACCCGTCTCATAAACAGCTGGCCGTTTTAGCCAAGGCCTATCAGCTCCCTGAAGAGGAACTGAAGAAGCATTGGACCGAGGGGAAGATCCAAAAGGTCAGCATGGAGGGCAATTATAAATTCAACATCAGTGATGTTGGCGAGAGACGTGTTCACGAGGCCGCAAGCAAATTAGAACGAGGACTTGAAGAACTAAGGAATACCATTTCTAGCGATGATGCATATATCAAAACGCCGGTGATCGATGCACTCTCTGCCGATGACCTCGGTACTCGCCTGAAAGAAGCCAAGGAGTTTTTCTTTCTCCCCAAAAACAGCGTGCCGGTCGGACATCGTATGTTTGGTTTTCGGGTGGATGGTTTGTCACTACCCGATGCCGGTATTCTTGCCGGGGACTTCATTATCCTTGATGCGGATGCCAAACCAGAGAGTGGCGATATTGTCGTGATCGCCATTCCAGATGGGTTGGTCATGACTTACTACCACGAACGAGGCGACTACCTCGAGCTCCGGCCGGAGACGGAGGGCTTCAAAAAGGCCTACCATCTCAAGGAGAGCAAGGTAGTGGGTCGGCTCGTCTACCACGTCAAGAAGTACTAGCAAACAGGGCTCCCCATCGGGAGCCCTGAACGCATTTTAGAGAGTCGGTAATAAACAAAAGGTCAAAAAATTATAAAGAAATAGTAAAGAATTTATCAATTAATTATGAACTACTTAATCTACGGCCGTGTCTCTACCTCTCGTCAGGCCGAACGAGAATTGAGTATCCCAGCACAGGTCAAAGCGTGCCAGAAGTATGGCATGGATCGCCATTGGAATCTTGCACCTGATGGTGTCTACGAAGAAAAGGGTGAATCGGCTCGAACTGTTGAACGTCCACAACTTCAGAAAATGCTTCACCGTGCAAAGACTGACCCTAAGGTCGATGCGATATTAATGCACAAACTGGATCGTATGTGTCGCAACGTTGCCGACTATGCGGCGATCAAGATGATGCTCAAAAAGCATGACGTCCGATTGATCTCGGTGGTCGAGCAATTCGACGAGTCTTTCTCCGGAGAGCTGGTTGAGAACATTATGTCATCGATTGCCCAGTGGACGTCCCAGAACATCAGCTGGGAGGTCAGGAAGGGTCTCAAGGAGGCTGTAGAGCGTGGCAGGTTCCCTGGATACGCTCCAATCGGCTATATGAACGATCGGAAGACCAAGTCTCTGATCGTGGACACTGTTCGAGCACCGTATGTGAAGCTCGGATTTGAACTCTATGCGACCGGCAAATTTTCTTACTACACACTCGGTGATGAATTGGCGAAGCGAGGTCTCAAGAGTAAGGCAGGTAAGCGTGTCTCAAAGAAAGGTGTCGAGAGGATGCTTCAAAACACGATCTACTATGGTCTTATAAAGACACGATCGGCCACCAATCAGGCAAACTTTCCATCGCTCATCACTAAGAAGTTGTTTGATGACGTTCAGGAGATCATCGCCCAGCACAATCACTACGCCGATCGATCTCGCAAGCACACCTTTCCACTTACTGGGTTCATGCGGTGTGGTTATTGCGGTTCAATGTTAAGTGGTCAGGTAAAAAAGGGTCACTTGTACTATAACTGCTCCCACCGGCGTGACGCTAAATGTCCGGAAAAGAAGTACACACGATCCGAGCTTATCGAAGAACAGGTCGTAACATATCTCTCGCACGTTCAGTTGCCACCTAAGTTCAAGACTGTCCTGGACGCTTACTTCCAGCACTTCGCAAAAGAGCGTCTGGATCAGGAGGAGAACGAGCGAAAGAGCATCAAGCACGACTTGATCAGGGTGCAACAGCAAATCCGCAATATCGTCGTGGATCGCTCAAAACGCATCATAGACGCAGAGGTCTTTATAAAGATTCAGGACGAGCTTCTTAAGGAGAAGGAGATGTATCAGGATCGCTTGGCCGAGCTCGAGGGCAAGTCCGATAAATTCGTGCAGAAATTCAACGAGCTATTGGACTTCACGGATCATGCCGATCAGGTGTTCCAAAAGAGTGGTACGAGTCAGAAGCGAACAGTATTAAAACTTTGTATTGAGGGATTCACCGTCAGAAATCAAAAACTGACGCCGATATGGACGCCAGTCTTTGATGTCTTGATGGACTTACACATGTCCAAGTTCGATCTCCCAAAAGCACTCGGCAAGGGTTCTAAAACCGCCGGAAAAACCCTTGCCGTACCTAAGGTTCTAACTTGGACATCTGGCGGAGAGTCCCGTATGCTACCTTTCCAAGGTAGTACTATCGACCACTCAGTCACCTCTCCATGTTTGTTAAACTGCTACATACGCCCTATATTCTTTCCACTATTATCCTGAATGCGAATAATTCCTACGGGACATGCCATACTTGCTTCTATATTGCCAGGAAGCTCTACGTCATCGATATCGAGTTGTCCGACGCCGTCTTTGTATGTGCCACGTGTTAATGATGATTTTCCATCTTCGTCTATCTGCCAATATCTCGGCGCATAGAGCACACACGAATCACATCCAATACAATTTTCTCTATAGTGAATAATCTTTGGCATAGCATTGATTATTGCACACTCTTTCGTGGGACGACAACGAATACTTTGTCATTTGCTCGCACTCGTTCTGAGACTACAACACTCAAGACATCGCCTTTTTTTGCCATGTCGACAGGTGCATCATTCACCCACGGTTCTGCATGTTCTATCGTCACTGCGCCTGTTGTTGGTCCGGTAAAGAGCATGGTCTGTCCTTTCTCAAGTGTCTCTGTTTCCATCGTTACTTCTGCAACATTTTTGTCATCAAAATAATGCGACACACGTCCGATAAAAATATTTTCTTGTGTTGATTGTGAGCCATACGCACCACTCCACTCTGCCATGGTTTTGCCAAGATAATATCCACCATGCCAAAATCCACGGTTGTATACTTTTTCAAGTTCTGTGGTCCATGCTGCAATTTTTTCTTTTGTATATGTTCCTTCGTAATATGCTTCTACGGCCTCACGATAACATTGCGTGACGGTTCGCACATAATCTGGAGATCGCCCGCGTCCTTCTAATTTCAAAACACTCACTCCAGTATCAAGAATCTGATCAATAAAACCAATCGTACACAAATCTTTTGGTGACATCACAAATTCATTTTCAATTTTTAATTCTACTCCTGTTTCGTCATCAATCACTCGATACGCACGACGACAATTTTGTCGGCAGGCTCCCCTATTTGCAGAAGAATTGTCTGTGGCAAGACTCATGTAGCAATTTCCAGAAATAGCAACACACAATGCGCCGTGTGCAAAAAGTTCTATCTGAATAAGGTCTCCTTTTGGTCCACGCAAATCATTTTTTATAATCAAATCATGAATCTCTTGTACTTGCTTCAACGTTACTTCACGAGCAAGCACGATGACATCCGCATATTTGGAAAAAAATTCTACTGTTTCATAATTGGTAACATTTTGCTGTGTAGAAATATGCACTTCAAGACCAATACTTTTTGCATACGTAATAGCTGCCAAGTCTGCCGCGATGATAGCCGTGAGTCCGACTTCTTTTGCTTTATCACAAATTTTCTTCATGAGTGCCATGTCGTGTGTGTACATGACCGTATTAAGTGCAAGATATGTTTTTACTTCCACTGCCTGACATTGTGAAACAATAGTAGTAAGATCGTCTATCGTAAAATTGTTTGCTGCCTTTGCGCGCATGTTGAGTTGTTCGATACCAAAATAGACAGAATTTGCTCCTGCTTTGATAGCGGCAGTCAATGAATCAAATGATCCTGCTGGCGCCATGATTTCTATACGATCTCGCGCTTCTTTCATAGACTATGATACTTTTTTCAAAAGAGGTCTCTTTTTGTAAAGAAATACCCCAAAAACTACGAGAACCATAGCAAAATATTGAGCTGGAGTCAATCCTAGATACCGCACATCACCAGTAGCAAACGATGCCTCAGCACGCCAAAAATCGAGAATAAACCGCAACAGACCATAATATACAAACAACAGCGGAGCAAACAGATCTTCTTTCTTTTTTTTCTTCAAGACAAAAAACGCAATCGCCAAGGGAACAAGGCCCAGTATTTCAAGAAGGGCCAAATCAAGTCGCTTTCCTTGCGGAGAATCAAATGCCAAAAAACACTCAGACTCTTTTCCGAGATGATCATGAATCATGAGGCATCCAATACGTCCGACCATCCACCCAAAAAGTGCACTGTAGGCAATGATATTTCCGTATATTGTCAAAAATTGTGTTTGAATTTTTTTTCGTTTTAATGCAATAAAAAATGCAAGCATCGCACCGAGCAATCCTCCAAAAGAAGACAGTCCCCCATGCCAAATCGCAATAATTTCAGCAGGATGCGCGATGAAAAAGGCTGGCTCGTAAAAAAAGATATGAAACAGTCTCGCGCCGATCACACCATAGATGATCATTTTCAATGCGACATCGAGCAGTGGATCAACTGGAACAGCGCGTTTTGTTGCTTCTCTACGAATGAGTATCATACTCACAAGCATTCCCATGGCAACAAAAAATCCCCATACCTGAATAGGAAGTGGTCCAATATGCACCGTGGTAAACTGAAACCAAGGTATCATAGCGTCTGTTTTCCATGTGGAACAGGACGAAACTCACTAAGGAGCGTCATCGCCGCATCCACGGTGTCAACAATCTGATACAATTCATCGTCTCCATCACTGATACTTTTTACATCATGCACCATTGTCTTTTTTATAAATGCATGCATAGGTTCCCAAAATGCATGATCTATTAAAATAATAGGGACAGGTTGCATCTTTTTTGTTTCAATAAGCGTCAATACTTCAAACAAGTGATGCAATGTCCCGAGCCCACCAGGGAAAAAGATAAATCCTTTTGATGGAGCGGTCACAATGAGTTTTCGTGTGAAAGGAAATTTGAATGAAATGGATTTGGTAATGTATGGATTCATCATTTCCTTGCCATACACTTCAAGTCCAATGCCAAGTGACTCTCCACCAGCTTCCATCGCGCCTTTATTCACAGCTTCTGAAATACCAACAGAACCGCCCGTCACCACAGCATATCCACTTTCTGCGAGGCGTGTACCTAGGTCATAGGCAGTCTTATAATAGTGTGAGTCTTGATCAATATGTCGCGTGCCAAGGACCGTAACGTCTTCGACAAGTCCGGTAAGAAATTCAAATCCTTCGACCAGCTCTGACATGATACGGAAAATTCGCCAGTCCATGTTTTTTTGTCCGCTGTGAAAATTCGACACAGAAAGATCGCAGTGCGGCAAATTTTCTGATCCATGCTCCATCACTCCTATTGCTTCTTCTGCTGTGTCAACGATGTTCCATGTGTCGACGTGATTTAATTTCACCGATCCCATCGGAACACATTTTTCTCGAATAAAGGCAATCACCGGTTCCCAATACTCTCGCCCTACGAGCACGATCGGCATCTGACACATTTTTCCAATTTCAATATTGTGGACGACTTCAAAAAATTCATCAAACGTACCAAATCCTCCGGGAAAAAAGATGTGCGCGTGCGCAGGACTTGTGAGCATCACTTTGCGAGTAAAGAAATAGTAGAATGCTGTGGATTGTCCGACATACGGATTTACCCGTTGTTCAAATGGAAGCTGAATATTGATACCAACAGAAGGCCCATTCCCTTCCTGTGCACCTCTATTTGCTGCTTCCATGATCCCTGGTCCGCCTCCGGTGATAGTCGTGTATCCCTTTTCAGCGAGCAATTTTCCAAATGCACGCGCTATGATGTAATGTTTTTCATCCTCAGCAAAACGAGCAGAACCAAACACAGTAACTTCGTTATGCAACGAATCCAAAAATTGGTATCCTTCGACAAATTCCGCCATGATTCGAAAAATTCGCCATGATTCGCGATAATCCCCTGTTTCATTCAGCGCATAACTAAAATCCTTCTCCGCGCCTTCTTTCATTTTTTTTATAGTATCTTCACGCATATGCACTCATACGGATATCCGGATAATCCAGATTTACAGATATACGTTATATCTGCTTTTGTTTTTGATGATTTAAAACTCGTTGTACTCGTAAAAATTTTGGTCGAAAATTAACCAACAACGCTAGGTCAAGATCAAGTGCTGACAAATATCGTTGACATTGAAAATAATGATCCTTTGTAAGCTGTGTTGCTACTTTTAATTCTATCACGAGAACGTCATTTATCAAAAAATCCACTCTATTTCTCCCTTTCCATTCTCCTGGAAACGACTCAGGAAGTATATACTCGCGTTTGTATGGAATTGCTTTTTGTTTTAAAAGATATTCAAATGCATCCGCATACTGTTTTTCATTGCAATACTGACCAAGCTGGTTGTGCACTGAAAATAGCAATCCTCGTACAAGATATGTAAGATCCTTATGCAATAATTTATCCTCCTTCATAAATTATATCGTGTTTAAAATATCTGTATATCTGGATTATCCGGATATCCGCATACGTTCTGCAACCTGAAGAATCTTACTCTCTCCCATTCGTGGCCCCATGATCTGCAATCCAATTGGAAGTCCGTCTTTTGTATTGCCAATAGGGACAGAAATACCAGGGATACCGGCAACAGCGCCAGGGCTGACGAAGACATCTGCGAGGTACATGGCAATCACATCGTCTTTTTTCTCACCAATGCCAAACGCAGGAAATGGTGAAGTTGGTGTAATCAAAACATCAACGTTTTGAAACACATTTTCAAAATCTTGAATAATAAGTGTTCGCACTTTTTGTGCTTTGCGGTAATACGCGTCGTAATAGCCAGCAGAAAGTGCGTAGGTGCCCACCATGATACGGCGTTTTACTTCTTCGGGAAATCCATGTGCACGTGAATGTGCGTAGGTATCGTACAAATTTTCTCTATCAGACTGCACACCGTATCGAATGCCATCTATTCTGCCAAGATTTGAACTATCTTCACTCGGCACAGCGATATAGTACACAGGAATTGCATACTTTGTATAAGGCAAAGATACTGGAACAATCTCAGCACCCTGTTTTTTCAATTCCTCAATTTTATTCTCAACCGCTTCTTTTACTTCCGCATCAAGTCCTTCCAATTCAAAGTATTCTTTTGGAATCCCGATTTTCAAATTTTTAATTTCAAATTTCTCAATTTCATCTTTGTACGAGGGAACAACCTCGGGAACCGTCGTCGCATCTCTCTCATCCACTCCCGCCATAATCTCCGCCAATATCGCAATATCCCCAGCTGTTTTTGCCATGGGGCCAACGGTATCAAGAGAGCTTGCCATCGGCATAATACCGTAGCGAGAATTTCGTCCATAGCTAGGGCGAAGGCCGTAGATACCACAAAATGCTGCTGGCTGACGGATAGATCCTCCTGTATCTTCTGCAATCGCAAAAAGGCACTGATGATCTGCAACAGACGCAGCAGCACCACCAGACGATCCACCAGCAACTTTTCTCGTGTCATGTGGATTTTTTACTGGCCCATACATGGAATGTTCATTGCTCGCTCCGTGTCCAAATGCATCGCAGTTTGTTTTCCCGACGAGGACTGCACCTTGTTCACGAATGTTTTTGATTACAGTCGCATCAAATGGCGGAACATAATTGTCGAGAATCTTTGCAGATGCCGTAGAACGGACATCTTTTGTACAGATTGCATCTTTTACAGAATACGGAATCCCTGTCAGCATCTTTTGTTCTCCTTTTGCAATCATCTCATCAGCTTTTCTCGCTTCTTCGAGTGCAAGTTCTTCTGTCACCGTAATGAACGCATTGAGTTCCTCGTTGCGATCGTGAATACGATCAAGACACGCCTGAGTGAGCTCGACAGAGGTAAATTCTTTTTTATCAAGACCAGCGCGGGCTTGTTCGATTGTAAGTTCATTTAGGTTTTTCATAAGCAGATTAAGCAGAATAGGCAGAGTAAGCTATAAGCAAACTTGCTGTTTAATCCTGTCCCGATTGAATCGGGATCAGGATCTTTCTTATTGAGGACGTGTAAGGTAGTACAGATGCTGAAACAAGTTCAGCATGACAATTGGGAAGCTTATTCTGCATATTCTGCTTACAAGCTTACTCTGCTGTAAAAACTGCCTTCACCTTCAACAAATTCCCCACCTTCGCAGGAAACTGTGCAATAATTTTCTTTCTCGTCTCTTCATCGCATTCTGAAGCCACATCTTCCCTCACGACATCCTCGAGTCCTGTCACTTGGCATGTTTCCGCGACTCCAGTCGTATCTACTTCATCGAGCATACCAATATAATCAAAAACAGCCGACAGCTGGTCTGCGTAGCGTTCTTTTTCCTCGTCGGTGAGGTGAAGGCGAGCTAGGGTTGCGATGTGTTCGATGTCTGATATGTCTAGTTTCATAGTGCTTTTTTGTCATCCCGAACGAAGAGAGGGATCCCTGCCTGCCGGCAGGCAGGTTTCGAAGCTGAGTATACCTTCTAACGCTTTTCATTCTAGCAGAGGGAAGGATTTTGGGCAATGGAGAGCATACTAAAGATTTTTAAAACTTCAAAGTATTGCTAAATTCCACAAAAAACATCATACTAAATGTACTCCTATGGGAATACTCCTATAATGATTTTTCTAAGAAAAATATAGCATACTTTAGCTAACATTTTAAGGAGTTCGTCTATCGGGTGTTAGGCGAAATTGTGCCACTAAATATCACTCTTTTTGATAAAGAATAATATTTAGTGGCACAACTGTCGCCTAACAAGGAATATCTGATGTTTTTGCGCAGCGCTAGCGGAGCAAAAATATCAGATATTCCTGACTGTTATGTGAAATATTCAATTTACCCCAATATGGAAATAGCGAAAAGTATTATCAATTTTTTTATAGCTTCCGGAGTATTAGCTTGGCTAATCCGGAGTATTGTTAAGTTGTACCTCGACAAAGATATAGAAAAGTACAAATCTGAATTAGAAAGGAATGTCAACGTTCATAAATCTCTACACACAGAAAGAATGATTGTTATAAAGGAGATATACAAAAAAATTGATAATACTTTTCACACGGCTGAACGCTTAATTCAACCTAACCAACTAATTTCGACAGGAGCTGCGGGTATAATACAAAGTGAGTTCGAGGATAATCTGAACAACCTTTCCAACTATTTTAGTGGAAATAAAATCTTTTTTAACACTGAACATGCAGCTGACATAGAAGCATTTATAAATGATCTGCGTGATGTGTTAAATAGCTGGCCACTGAAGAGTGACCTTGCAGAAGGTATAGTGACTTCTGCAGGCTACATTACTGAATCGGGGAAAAACTGGACACAGTTACAAGAAAGCACACGCAAATTGAAAGAAAAGTTGGAAAGGATGTTTAGATTATTAATTGGTGTAAATTAAATACATCGCCTAACACGGGATATGAGGCTCATGACTAAATAAAATTACTTTTTTATGAAAGAAGAACAAAAGATATATCAAGACTACTTAAAATATAACCCAAAGAAGCCATTGTTATTTGGTAAGCAAGAACATTGGGAAAATTTTTTGGACGGATACGAAGTTGGTTACCAAGCGGCTGTCGAGGAATCGCAGGCCAGTCTAGAAAAGGAACTTGGTTTTGACTTAAAAAATTTTCCGTTTAGTGTTGACGAGCAATTTGCAGTTATGAGAAAAGCCTTGCAAGATTACTACAAAAGTAAAAAGTAATTTTATTTGTTCACTCGCTCAGCCGGCTCCATAGTGGCGCAGCCCTGTGGAGCCACACGGCTACGCCAAAAGCATGAAAGCTCCACAGCCCTTCGGGACTATGGAGCTAGCAAAGAATAATCTATGAAAAAATTTGCCTACCTCATCATTCCCCTCATTCTAGCAATACTCACTTGGCATTTTTTTTACATTTTCACAACAAATGTAAACGATAAAATTTTAGGGAATGCTTTTTTTTATTACCTTTCCTACTTCGTATATATGCTCTATCTCCGTAGCAACAAACGTGCGGGGACACTCATCACTCTGCTGAGCCTTCCTCCATTTGTTGTAATTATAGCACTTGATTTTGTAATTTCATTTCTCAACTTCTAAAAAAACTGAAGCCCCGACCGATCAATCCCATTGGATATGTTTCGGTCGGGGCTTTTGTGTCATGTCGCGCTCTACAGGGAGAGCCTCCTCGGCTGCCCGAATGGGCTGTCCGTCATTATCTGCATAACGCGCACGGAGGTCGCAAACGACCATTCCGGCGCTGTTGCGAATTGATCAAGTCGATCACGGTTCTGGTAGACGAGATCCAGCAGTTGCCTGATGGTCCTGTACGCGATGGACTCCGTCGGGCAGTCCGGGGTTCCCTGAAAGTCCGAAGCCTGTCGCCCCTGAGCCAACAGATCGATCAGAATGCAGAGCGCTGATGTGTCTGGGCACTCGACCCACTGCAGCTTTTGTCCAAGAAAGACCACGCCGTTATAGAAGTGAAGAAGCAGGATTGCCTTGACCGTGTCCATGACTACTCCTTGGGTTCGTGTTGTCGCTCAAAAGTATGTAAACACGAAAACGATATAAAGTAAAGAAAAAGAACGTTTTGTTTGAACGTTCCTTTTCAGATTATTTTTTCTACAACATCCTCCCAAACTCCTCTTCATCCACCATTTTTACACCAAGACTCTCCGCCTTCTCGGCCTTACTCCCCGCATTCTCCCCTACGACGACAAAATCCGTATTTTTGCTCACACTCCCAGACACATCTCCCCCACGCGCCCGAATCTTCTCCTTTGCTTCGTCCCGCGTCATCGTCGACAATGTTCCCGTGAGCACAAACGTCATCCCTGCAAACACCTGTTTGCCTTTGCCTATTTGCTTATTTGCATATTTAATTCTCACGCCATTCTCCAGTAATGCATCGACAAACTCAATATTCTCTTTCTTCTCAAACCATCGTACGATCGACACCGCAACAGTTCCACCAATATCTGAAACATTTTCAAGTTCTTCCTGCGTTGCCTTTTGCAATTTTACAATCGTGCCATATACATCTGCAAGCCGTACCGCTGTTTCTTCTCCCACATGTGAAATTCCGAGCGCAAAAATAAATCGCGGAAGCGTCACGTCGCGTGCTGTTTCTATTGCAAACACAAGATTTTCTGCAGACTTCTCTCCAAATCTTTCTAATGCAGATAAATCTCCGACAGTAAGGGTAAAAATATCTGCCGCGTGCTTTATCAAACCTTCATCAACGAGCTGCTCTACAATTTTCTTCCCCATGCCGTCTATATTGAACGCCGCTTTTGACACAAAGTGCGTAATACGTCGAAGCTCTTGCGCATAGCACGATGAATTCGTACAGAGTAATCCTGCACCAGCTTCTTTCTTTCCTTTACCAGAATCCAATTCATAGCGCTTCACATCTGAATGACACACAGGACACTTTTTTGGCTCTCGAATTGCTTTTTCAGATCCATCTCGCATTTTTTCGAGCACTCTAAGCACTTTTGGGATAATATCACCTGCTTTTTCTACGACAACTTTGTCGCCAACTTTTACACGAAGACGAAGGATCTCGTCCATATTGTGAAGCGTCGCATGCGTCACCGTCGTCCCTGCGAGCTGGACAGGATCCATGTGCGCGACAGGGGTGAGCACACCAGTTCTTCCCACTTGCCAATAGACATCGTGAATCCTCGTCGTCCCCTGCTCGGCTGGGAACTTCATGGCAATCGCCCATCGTGGCGACTTACCAGTAAACCCGAGCGCATTCTGATATTTTTTTTGATTTATTTTTATCACAATGCCGTCGATCCAAAATGGCTTTTTCTTATGATCTCTGTCAATCCATTTTTCATACATCTGCCACACATCATCCATATGTTTGCAAACCTTCCAATCATCATCCGTTGGAAATTTGAGCGTGCCGAGCTTTTCCAATTCTTTTGATTGAGTGTCTGGTGCATTGCCCAGTGAAATATCATAAGTAGTACACTGAAGTTTTCTCGCCGCAACAATAGCAGAATCGAGCTGACGAAGTGTCCCAGCAGCGACATTGCGAGGATTTGCATACAATGCCTCCCCTGCTTTTTCCCGTTCTTTATTTACGTGCTCAAACATTTTTGTTCCAAGCCACACTTCTCCCTCGACAACAAGTTTTTCCTTTTCTGCTATCGCGAGCGGAATTACATTTTGCGTCACATCTTCTCCCACGGTCCCGTCTCCACGTGTGGCAGCACTTTGCAATTGTCCATTTTCATACGTGAGGACAATATGCAATCCATCGATTTTCAATTCACACACGTATGACAAATCAGTTGTTTTTTTGCCAAATTGTTTCTCAAGTATTTTCATGTTTCGCTCTTCCCATCGATCCAGATCTTCTCGAGAAAATGCATCATCAAACGACCACTGCGGCACTTGATGAGTAACTTTTGCAAATCCTGTTGCGATTTTTCCTGCCACACGTTGCGTGGGTGAATCAGAGATACGCCTGCTCAAGTTTTCTCAATTCATCCATCAGTCCTTCATACATTTTGTCTGTGACTTGCGGATCATTGAGGACATGATACTTATGACGAAGATCATCGATTTGGGATCGAAGTTTTGTTATTTTTTGTCTGAGTTCTTTGTTGGTCATAATCATTATGTTCCTCCCCATTTTTAAGGGGGAGGTTAGGAGGGGGTTGTTCGCAAGTCCGACATCCTGTTATCAATTCTCAATCTTAATCTCAATTCTGAATTCTCTTCTTAATTTCCTCAGTAGTCTTCTCTGTAGATTCATACACAATCGCATCTATCCCAAACTCTTTCGCTATAGAAACATTTTTTTCTTGATCATCAACATAAAAAATCTCTTCTTTTTCGACCGGCCCAAACTTTTTCACTATATCATCAAACACTATTTCAAATCTCGTGACATCATCCTTCAAATATCCGATATCACAGGAAAAATAACATCCGTCAAACAAATGAGCAAAATTCATTTGTTCCAGAATATACTTTTTTCGATATGACTCCTGATCAGAATTTATCATGCAATGATATCCTTTTCCACGAAGCGTCTGAATATATGACAATAGTTCGTTGTCCACATGATGTTCATACGTAAACCATGCGTTCAAAAAATCTTCAGTGCTTTTCTTCCAGCCACACTGCGTAAGATATGGAGTGAGGACGTCAATCAAATCTTTTTTTCCACGCTGACAATCTTGATAAAAATTTCGGAAAAAATCTTCTTTCCAAGATACATCAAGACCAGCCTCTTCGAGCGTATGATTTGCTCCATAGCTTGGAGGATGCACGAGTACGTGATCTATATCAAAAAGAAAAAGTTTTGTCATACTACGAAATCAAACCTATATACCACGACAATATATCAGCTCCATAAAACATAGTCACCGCAGTTGCAATGGTGAGATATGTCCCAAAAGGGACACGACTTGCCATTTTTTTCTTTCCGAGCATGAGAAAAGGAAGCACAAACAATGCTCCTCCCACATACGCAAAAAAGATAGCAACCAAACGCCCATAAACATACCAAGTCGAATATCTCCCCCACCAATCCACGTTCCTCTGGAAATAAGATATTGCAACAGAAAAAAACCTGCACCAACAACTACTCCGATGGTCAAAGACATACCCGACTGCCATCCAAAAATCGCAGTAGGAATCAACAACACCAATGCTGGATACGTCGTCATTCTATCCCAAATTTCCTGATAGAAGAAATCATACACAAATACAAATGTCAAAAAAAATAATATACTCGCATCTCGAACGATCAAAAGATATTCAGCACCATGAAACCATGCCGAAAATCCAAAAAGAAATCCTACGGCAAGTTCTACCAAAGGATATTGTATTGAAATTGGTTTTTGACATGTCAAACATCAAACTTACAACGGGAATATTTTCTTTCCACGACAACACATTACCACACTTTGGGCATGCAGATCTCCCTTTCATGACTGACTTCCCTACTTTCGTCCGCCAAATCCAGGCATTCAGAAAGCTCCCAAAAAGTACACCAAGAATAGTGAAAAATAGAATACTCATATGGGGACATTGTATCATCTTTTTATACGCATAGTAAGTAACAGGTAGGCAAGTAGCAAGTATCGTGCTCGCAAAACGACTTGCTACTTGCTTACTTGTTACTTGAGTACTCGAAAAAAAACACCCCGTATTTCAGACGAGATGCTTTTTTTTCCAAATTTGAACGCGTTCAAACTGGAATATTATCGAATACCTGATGGTGTTGCGGTAACAGTACCTTCAAGACCACTCACACTTCCTTGCAAGATTGCAGAAATTGTGTAGGTAGTTCCATCACTTGCACCAATATACGTGTATGCTTGTGAAGAAACAGGATCAGCAGGGACTAGGCCCATGTATGGTGATGCGTCGCAAGCAGTTGAAGCGACAAAACCAGCTCCACTGTTATCCAAACAGTCATGAGTTGCGTCACCAAGTGTAATACCGACAGCAGTTGTCGTCGGATATACGTTTTGGTCTGTGTAGTACAACTCAAGAGCAGTTTGGACCTGCTTCAAGTCAGACAAACGTTTTGAGTCATTAGCCTTTTCACGTGCAGAGCCAAGAGCAACAACAGCGAGCGTTGACAAAAGACCTATGATCGCAATAACAACGAGCAACTCGATCAATGTAAAACCTTTTTTGTTCATGTACTCACCCCCTCTCTCTGAAAAAAGATACTCATAGATTTCATCGGTGCCGCACCTTACATACAATATGTAATGGTAGAGTCACCTACGATGATACACAAATATGTAGCATCGTACATGCTCTACAACTGAAGGTACTTGGTATTATAAACCAAGTACTTTTTTTACTTTTGCAACGGTTTCTGATGGCTTGAAATGTGCTTTGATCAAATAATCCACTGCGCCAGATTCAAGTCCCTTTTCGACATCATCTTTTTGCCCGAGGTTTGTCAATAAAATAACAGGAATATCCTTTATAGCATCTGTTTCTTTCAATTTCTTTAACACTGCAAAACCATCCATTTTTGGCAATAAAATATCCAAAAGGATCAAATCAGGTTTTACTTTTCCTGCAGCATCAAACCCAGCTTCCCCATCCTCTGCGACAGATACCTTGAACCCCTCCATTTCAAATTTGGTTTTATAGATATTTCCCAAGAAGGTATCATCTTCTACGAGAAGAATGTGAGCGAGTGGTGTATCTGCCATACGAAGTAATGTTATTACGAATCAAGTATATCAAATTATCTTCTGAAAACAGAGCGAGTCTGTGGACAGAACTATTCTACAATATTTCGAAGAGCGAGTCCAATACTTACGGACATTCGTGGCCCCAGTTCTGACAACAGTGACTTCAACTCTTGCTGATAGACAATTCTTGCCCAAGGATCTCCCACAAAAACACGTATATCAAATACACGCTCAAGCATTGACTTCAAGGGAGGAAATACAGATGATCCACCGGTCAGTACAATTTTTTCAGGTTTCTTCTCTTTATTTCCGGATTGATTCAAAAAAAGATCAAAACTATATTGCACTTCTTTAATAATAGGGTTAAGCACAACATCAAAGGCATTGACGAGATCATCATCCCAATGAATATCAAGAAGATCAGCTTTTACATCATTGACCAAATCAGAGGGAAGCCCTAGCTTGTCTGACAAAAGTGCATTGATATTATCACCACCCAGCTGGATACTTCGGTGTGTCATGGGCAATCCATCATCAATAATAAAAAAGTTTGTTCGCTCAGCGCCGATGTCTACGACCATCATCGTAGCAGTATCTTTGCCAACGAGTGATCGTTCAATAGCAAACGCTTCTGTTTCTAACTCTTTTAATTGTAATCCAGCTTTTTCAAAGATAGCCGAATAAAAAGAAACCAATGTCTTTGGAGCAGCTGTGACTAATACACGCATGTATTTATCATCAACCTTTGAGGGAATCTTTTGATGGACGATTTGCATTTCTTCGACAGGCCGAGAAAGCACCTTTTTCAACTCAGTTCTTACATAGATATCAATATCTTTTTCCTGTTTTACCACAGGGATGGTGACAATCGTATGAAAAATATGTGACACAGGAAGACTTGCAGTAGCAAGACGAGACGTTACCCGTGCTTTTTTCATGAGAGAACGAAGCATCTCTGCATATCGTTCCACGCGTGGATCACTCTCACCAAAAAGTTCCTGCATGGTATTTTTTTCCTTTTTTTGGTTATTTTCCTTGCCAATCATCTTTCCTTCATCGAGCAAATCCCTTGGGGATTTGTCATATACCTCAGGCAGATGGATATCGATAGGGCCATCAGCAATACCATATGTCCAGAGCTGTGGACGTCCTTTTGTTTTATTGAGCTGCACAAGCTTGATGCCGTATGCACCAATATCCACACCGAGGAATCCATTGTCTTTTGAAAACAGGCTCATACATCTTTAAAAAATTTGTTGTGCTAAGTATAGCACAATGTAGAAAACGTGTGTACTCTTTTCAATACATTGTCACATTGTTATCGTTCGCTTCGCTCACTTATTGTTACATTGTCGGTTTATTGCGAAGATTGCAGTATAATAACAATGTAACAATGAAGCAATGCAACAATGTATCTTCCTTTACAGAACCCCCCTCCGCCCTCTATACTGTACTTACTAATCAGAACGATATTATGCTCCACCTCTACAACACACGTACAAAACAAAAAGAACCCTTCTCCCCTCTTCACGACCACAACGTTGGTCTCTATACCTGTGGTCCGACCGTATACAATTATGCACATATTGGAAATCTTCGAACTTATGTTTTTGAAGATATTCTTCGCAGAACACTGAAATATCATGGCTATGATGTCACGCACGTGATGAATATCACCGACGTCGGACATCTCACCGATGATGGAGATCAAGGGGAAGATAAAATGGAAAAGGGCGCAGCGCGCGAAGGAAAAACTGCGTGGGAAATCTCAGATTATTATACAAAAATGTTCAAAGAGGATATGAAAGCACTGAATATCCTCGAACCAACGATTTGGTGCAAAGCCACAGATCATATTCCAGAACAAATAGCACAAGTGCAAACACTCATCGACAAAGGACACACGTATGAAACAAGTGACGGTATTTATTTTGATACAACAACGATCGATGATTACGGCAAACTCGCAAATCTAAAAAATCAAGATCTTGAAGCAGGTACGCGTGTCGACATGGGAGAAAAAAAGAATCCACATGATTTTGCATTGTGGAAATTCAACAAGCCAGGAGAAAAAAGGCAGATGGAATGGGAAGCTTTCGGCAAGAAAGGATTTCCCGGCTGGCATATAGAATGTAGTGCCATGGCAACAAAATATCTCGGCAATCAATTTGACATCCACTGCGGTGGTATCGACCATATTCCAGTCCATCATACAAATGAAATTGCACAGGCAGAATCTGCAAATGGCGTGAAGCCGTGGGTGAAATTCTGGATGCATGGAGAATTTTTGCTCACAGGATCAGAAAAAATGGCAAAAAGTGAAGGAAACTTCCTCCGCATGCAGTCGCTTCTCGACAAACACATCGATCCACTCGCTTATCGGTATTTTCTTTTGCAAACACACTATCGAAAACAACTCACGTTTAGCTGGGAAGCACTGGACGGCGCGATAGCAGGACTCGAACGATTGAAACGTCTCGTTGCAAATATTCCAGACCACGCACCTGGCGACCCACATGTTCGAGAAGAATTTTTGAAAGCAATCAAGGATGATCTGAATACTCCCGAAGCATTGGCAGTGTTTTGGACAGAATTAAAAAACAATCGCATCGATCGAGACATGGCAATAGAATTTGATAAAATTCTTGGGCTAAAACTTCACGAAGTAAAAAAAGAAACTATTGAAATTCCAGAGGAAGTACAGGCGCTTTTAGATGAAAGAAAAGTTGCACGAACAAAGAAAAATTGGAGTGAAAGTGATCGTTTGAGAGATGAAATTGCAACGCTTGGGTTTACTGTCAAAGATACAGATGAGGGACAAGAAATTCAAAAGTGATATCAAAACAAAGGATTTCATCATGTTCTGACAGACACATATATATGACAAAAAAACACTACACAACAGAAGACGCACGTGATGTAGCTGCACAAATTGGTATCAACTGGGACACGGTCACATTTGATCTTGAACAATTTACCAATGGCATGAATGTAGAGGCAGAACATGGGAAGAACGATCCTGAAACAAACGTGACAAACGACGATCCGATCATCACAGGCAAAATTGCCTGGGCACATTTGAAAGAATTTTTCGACTACTACATCCGTCTTGCAAAAATGGAACGTGAAGCAAAAGCATCCACTGAATAATCACAACATATGAAAACATGGTATCGTGCACTTTCAAAAAACAAGAAAATTATTTTTTTGAGTACGACCATTCCCCTCTCTATTCCTACGGGCGGTGTGATTGGATTTATTATGGGACTCATGTCTATCAGCTTTGTCCCCACATGTCCTACTGCGACAGGATTCCAAAGTTGCGCAGTATTTCACGGACTTATCGGCTACGAAGCTACGGGCGCTATTGGTTTTTGGATTGGACTATTTCTTTTTCCAATCTCCTATATATTCCTTTTACGTTATTTTGAATATAAAAAATAAAAAAAACAGCTCTCGCTGTAAAAAAAAGTTCAAAAAAAATCGTCAGTCGTCGCTCTCCATGTCAGAAGAGCGACGACCTTCCCCGCTTGCGTGTTAGCCCTCTGAATCCCCATCTCCCTCGACCATGATTCGAAACTTGTCGATCAAGTGCGGCGGCACTGGGGGCTGGAGTGTCAACAATGCATTTAGAATACGGATGATCACGCCATTGCGAAGTTTCCCTGGATAGGTACCTGTGAACACAGCAGTACGGTGCTTGTGAATCCACCCTTCAGAGACTTCGCCTCCGAGCTTCGTCCGGATATCTTTTTGCGTGTCATGATCAAAGTGATGAAACAACGCAGCAAGTGCAATATTTTGTCGCTCGATGGTCCAGCCGTGGAGTCCTTGACTCACATCAAAGGACCACGTGATTTCATACATGCGATGATAGACACCCCCTGGCTGCTCAGGCATCACTTTCATCGCATCATGAACAATGCTCAGTCCATCTTCGCACCCGCACCTACCAATGGCTACGAGCTCAAAGACAATAGCATAGTAGGTATGGCATCCAGGTTTAGTCGGAATCGCAGACAGCGAACTTGACTGAACAATAAAATGCCTATCTCGTAAGAAACCAATGAACACCAAGATCGCGTTGATATAGTGTTCAGAGCACACCGACTCACCTAGGATCTTGATATGAAAGCTGACCAACATGAAAGACCTCGCTGTGAAAGAACGGTGATGTCCTGCAACACACAGGATTGCCGATCCTACCACCCACATCGTGGTATGTCAACATAAACAAAAACAGCATAGAAATTCTACGCTGTTTTTGTTTATAGATTGTCCACCATTGTTTCATGCTCCATGTTCCGTGATCCATGCCAACTGTGCTATACTATGCGTGCATTGTATTTTTTCTATGGCAGATACTCCGATTCGGAAAAAAGAAACAGCGCCACAAATATCCCCGGCGTCTTCTTTTGATATCAGACCTCCAGCAGAACAACCAAAACAAGAGCGCATGCCTTCTCAAGAACAGCACATCCCCAAACAAGAAATTCGTGAGCCACAAGAAAAAACAGACATGAGTGTTCATCAAGACGAGGGATTTCTGGATGAAGCTATCGATGGTCTCCGCTCAAAACTGCGTAGACCCAAAAGACAAAAGCCAACGACTATTCCACAAGTTCGTGATGAAATAACAGTAAAAGTAGAAAAAATCATGGAAGAAGGACTTGCTGATGCATATAAAGAGCTAGGTACAATAGAGAGGCAAGAATTTAAAATAAAGGGAGAACAGACAGCACTCCAGATTCGTGAACTCTTACAAGCAACACATATTAAAATAAAAAAAATATTTAAGCTTTTATTTGAGTGGCTCAAGATGCTGCCAGGAATAAACAGATTTTATCTTGAACAAGAAGCAAAAATTAAAGCAGATAAAATTGTTTCTCTGAAAGATCAATATAATAAACAATAATTTTGAGGATTGGATTATTTATTTACTGGTGTTTGGATTTCAATTTGATCAACCAATCAACTCCCTGCCTATGCTTCAACTTTTTGCCACGAACGAATTTGCGCCATTGCCTACACAATCTTTTTTTTCTTCTGAACAGGCATTCTTACTTGTTGTGGTCGGCTTGGTGTCAATCGGTGTCATCGTGGCACTGCTCTTTTTCACACGCGCACTGCTCCAGGTAAAAAGTCGTGAAGAAAAAGCCTTCAACCGCGTGGTCCTCCAAATTCTTGTTCCAAAAGAACGAAAATCTGAAGGACAAGGGGGTCAAGTTGGCGGGGAAGATCGTCTGGAACAAGTGAAAGAAGAAATCGGTATTACGGAAACATTTTTTGCTGCGATTGCAGGACTCAGAGCACAACGAGGACTAAAAAAATGGCTCCACGGGCGTGATGACCATTTTTCTTTTGAAATGGTGACACGTGACAATCTCATCTACTTCTACATAGACATCCCAAAAAAAATGCAGCCCTTTATTGAACAACAAATTCATGGACAATATCCCTATGCAGAGATCGACATCATGACAGACTACAATATTTTTACAGAAACAAGCACTATTCTTGGGGCATATCTTGTTCCAACACAAAAAGGATTTTTTCCATTCAAAAGTTACAAAACAATGGAATCAGACCCACTTGGTGGAATATTGAATGCACTCGCAAAAGCCGAGGCAGACAATAGCGCCCTCGCGATCCAATTTGTCGTCCGTAGTGCGCACAAAAAATGGCGACGCAAAGGCATTGAAGTAGTCCGTGAAGTTAAAAAAGGCAAACGCTTTGAGTCTATTGCCAATCGGTCAGTTGCGATGAAAGTCCTTGAAGGCGTGGGAAATGTCACAGGAGACATGTTCAAATCTGCCACAGGCACAGAGGATAAAAACAAATACGACAAAAATGATGACTACAAACTTTCTGGCATGGAAGAAGACATGCTCAAAGGCATCGAAGAAAAACTGAGCAAAGGTGGCATGGATGTTACCATTCGCCTACTTTCGAGTGCTGAGAATGAAGCAACAGCACAGATGAATCTAGACAACTTGATTGGCGCATTTAGCCAGTACAATTTGTATCGCTATGGAAATAGTTTTAAAGCCGTCGTGCCCCGAAAACAAACTCGCTTGATTCAAGATTTTATCTATCGATCATTTCATGCGCAGCGAGCGGCTTTGCTCACCACAGAAGAAATGGCATCCCTGTGGCATCTGCCACTCCACTCGACAGAAGCACCAAAAATAAAATGGCTGTCTGGCAGAAAATCACCGCCACCACATAATATTCCCACATCAGGTCTTCACCTCGGCTACATCAGCTACCGAGGATCAAGAACAGAAGTATTTCTCAATGAAGCTGATAGACGTCGCCACCTGTATATTATTGGAAAATCCGGTTCTGGAAAATCAGTAACCATTGCAAATCTTGCAAAGCAAGATATCGAAGCCGGACATGGCGTCTGTATTGTCGATCCGCACGGTGACTTGGTAGAAGATCTGCTCGAGCATGTGCCAAAACATCGCGCCGATGACGTGGTTATTTTCAATCCCTCAGACATGGACCGACCAATCGGGCTCAACATGCTGGAAGCAAAAACAGAAGATGAAAAAGATTTTGTGGTACAAGAAATGATCAGTATCTTTTACAAACTCTTTCCACCGGAAATGATCGGGCCAATGTTTGAGCACCAAATGAGAAACGTGATGCTCACGCTCATGGCCGACATTCGCAATCCCGGCACGATCATCGATATTCCCCGTATGTTTACCGACGACGACTATGTCAAAACATATACAAAAAATTTGAAAGATCCGGTCGTACGCGCGTTTTGGGAAAAGGAAATGGCAAAAACTAGTGACTTTCACAAGTCAGAAATGCTTGGATACCTCATTTCAAAAGTCGGTCGTTTTGTAGAAAATGAAATGATGCGAAATATCATGGGACAACAACACTCAGGATTTGATTTTCGCGACATCATGGACAACAAAAAAATTCTTTTTGTGAATCTAGCAAAAGGAAAAACAGGAGAAGTCAATGCCAAACTTCTTGGCTTGATTGTAGTAGCAAAATTGCAAATGGCAGCCATGGGACGAGCAGATATGCCAGAAGAAGAACGCCACGACTTCTATCTCTATATCGACGAGTTTCAAAACTTTATTACTGATTCTATTTCAACGATTCTGTCTGAAGCAAGAAAATATCGTCTGGACCTTATCCTCGCCCATCAGTACATGGGGCAATTGATTGACGACAAAGGAAAATCTGATGTACGAGATGCGGTACTCGGGAATGCCGGCACATTCATGGTCGGACGTATTGGGCCAGACGATGCAGAAGTATTGGCAAAAGAATTTGCACCAGTCTTTGGGTCGTATGATTTATTGAATCCTCCTGAATATAGCTTCTATACAAAAATGCTTATCGACGGCAAAGCAAGCAAACCATTTAGCATGAGTGCCTATCCTCCTGCAAAGGGAAATAAGCAACTTGCCGATGCTATAAAACAACTCGCACGTCTTAAATTTGGACGTGACAGAGGCATTGTCGAAGCAGAAATCCTCGAACGCACAAAACTCGGCGTTGGCGAAGGCATGGCAAAGACAGATATGATAGAACCTTCGTTGTAAGCAAGTAAGCAGAGTAGACAGAATAAGCTTCCTAAAGACGCAACCCATCCCCAACCCCTTCCCTTAAAAAGGGGAAGAGGCTTTTTAATAACAAAACTTTTCAGCACGTCCCTTCTTCCCAGATAAGGGAAGGAGGACAGGTGGATAGGTTGCGTGCATACTGACATGAACATGTCAAACAGAAAAAAGAAACATCTATCCACCGAACTTCCACCATCCTTCCCCCTTCCAATCACATCAACGCATGACAGAGAGTTTCATTCTTGTTACACTATATCAAGTTACGTTACTCTTCATTCGCCTGTCGTGATATGACACCACTTTCAAATATTTTGACGAACCGCGCGGAAACGTTTTCTCTTTCAGAAACACTCACGCGCATTGAACACGACAGTCAAGAATCAATCATGGCAGCGAGGAAAACACAGCACGACACAGAAGAACAAACAACACACATAGAGCTCTCACAAATCAAGCAAGCACTTCTCGACATGCGGATGCAAATAGACATCATCGTGTCAGCGCTTGATACAGAACTCAATGTCGCGCCATCCGCAGCGCCAGTGCATGACCAGCAACAAAGCATCAGCACACCAGCTGCGTATGTACCAGAGAGACAGTATGTTCCTGAAAGAACTCCAGAGCCATACAGACAAGAAAGAACCGAGTACGTTCCTCAGCAAAAATTTTCAGAGCCACAACAAGAACAATATAAAGAACGGACACTTGCGCCAACATATGGCAGCTATAGCATGGTAGAAGGTGTCTTCAATGGGCAGCGTATGATAGGAGAAGACGGCAATCAGTACGATGTGCCGCAAAATTATGCCAGCAAATCAAAAATGGTAGAAGGAGATCTTCTCAAACTAACGATCACCGCAGAAGGAAAACAATATTACAAGCAAGTAGGCCCAGTCGCGCGAAGAAGTCTCATGGGAGAGCTGATGCAAGATCCACAGGGAAACTGGGTAGTGGTAGCAGACAGAATCCCCTACAAAATCCTGACAGCCACGGTGACCTTCTACAAAGCCCGCCAAGGCTGCCAAGCTATCATCCTGGTGCCAGAGGAAGGACAAGCGAGCTGGGGTGCTGTGGATTCGTTTTTAAACTAAAAATGAAGACTAAAGATTATATTTGCCTATCGGCAAATAAGACTAGAAGATTATCTATAAAAAATGCCTAAAATAAGTCATTTTTACTTCGTAGAAACGATTGAGAACAAAAAACACCGCTTTCAAGTGGTGTTTTTTGTTTATTTCATGAGGAGTGACAAATTCACTCAAAGCCGGTTAGTATATTTTTATCGCTTCGCAGCACGGAGGGAGCTATGAGCACGAGTCACCACATAGAGCATAAAGTCGAGATCTGCTGCTACGGGAGAGACATCACCGGTAGATCCATCCTCCGCCATCCAGCAGAGGTTTCTATTGAAATGTCAGGCAGGAAGCCTGGCAGACAAATCTACATCAAACCTCTCGCTTGCAGGCATCTTGAAGTCAGCAATCGAGGTGTACTGCTGTGCAATGCGTCTGGCACACGCTGCTGTGCAATGCGTCTGGCACACGGGTGGAATGTGCATGCAACTTCCACTATCCTGCACAGGCAAAGACGTCGGATGGCCAGACAGATGCTCAGAATGGATGGTCGGCTCCTGCTGAACTGATAGCACCCATTGAGCAGATGATCGAACAACTTATGGCTCCATGAGGAAAACTCGCCAGGCGCCGAGCACATCGGCCCCGTATGCAACCCCGTCGAACGTACTCGACGCGTCAAGGGTTGCTTCACTTTTAGAAAACAAAAATCCCCGGCAACACCGAGGATTTTTTTATATATTCCTAAAAACTTGTACCTCTGAACCTAGAACTTGCAATTACGCTTTATCTGGATCAGTGAGGTGAGCAGAAACGAGCTTTGTCATTTCAAACATAGTCACTTCTTTCTTTCCACCAAAGAGTGGAAGAAGGAGTTCGTCTGCAATGATATTTCGTTTGTTACTTGGATTCTGGAGATCTTTTCCTTTGATGTATTCCCAGAGTTTCTTCATGACTTGTCCTCGTGCGAGTGGGCCTGCTCCGATGACTGCAGTGAGTTCCGGAGAAAGTGTCAGCGGCTTCATGAGCGCTGGATTTGCTTTTCTTGGCATAGTGTATGCGTTAAGAAATAATAGTACCTTTGTGAATGAACGCTATTATGGTACCAGGTGAAGGCATTTTTCCCTAATAACTTATCCACACTATAGCACAAAGTACTCAAGTAAACAAGTAGCAGGTTTGCAAGTATCATATCAAGACGTACTCCTTGCTTACTTGCTACTTGTTACTCCAGGGTAAGCACGCTATACTATGCAAGCTAACATCCTACATTCTATATTCAACATTCTGCATTGTTATGGCTCTCTACCACACCTATCGCCCCACCACCTTCGACGATGTCGCCTACCAGGCACATATTATTGATACGATAAAAAGCCAGGTTATCCATGAAAAAGTTGGGCATGCTTATCTGTTTGCAGGACCACGCGGTGTAGGGAAAACGACGACAGCAAGAATCCTTGCCAAGGCAGTCAATTTACCACTCAAAGATGGCACCGCGGAATTTGACAACAGTAGTGCTGCGGCAAAAGAGATAGATGGATCTCGTTCGATTGATGTGATAGAAATCGATGCTGCAAGTAATACCGGCGTAGACAATGTCCGTGAGCATATCATTGAAAATGCCCGTTTTCAGCCCACGTCACTCAAAAAGAAGGTCTTTATCATAGATGAAGTCCACATGCTCTCAAACAGTGCATTTAATGCCCTCCTGAAGACGCTAGAAGAGCCACCTGCTCATGTGATGTTCATCCTTGCGACCACAGAGCTCCACAAAATCCCTGAAACGATTATTTCCCGATGCCAAGTCTTCCGATTCAAGCGCGTACCATTTGAACCGATGAAAGCGCATCTCGAGAGTATTCTCAAACAAGAAAAAGTAAAGGTAGATGACGATGTCCTTGCAAGAGTTATCAATAAAAGCGATGGCTGTGTGCGCGATGCCATGAGCCTGCTCGAACAAATTTTGGCAACAGGAGAAACGCATATCACCAAAGATAATGTCACCATGCTTCTCCCAACAAGTGATGTCAGTACGACGCTCGCGTTTCTTGCAACGCTTGTAGAAAAAAACATGCAACAAGGTCTCGCAGCGATTCAAGGGGCAAGTGCTGACGGCGTCCGCATGGAACAATTTGCGCATGACACACTCGAGCTGCTCCGTATTCTCATGATTGTAAAAGCAACAAACGATTTTTCCGGCACAGGTATTGACCTTAGTGACAGTGCCAAACATGAACTCACCTCACTCACAGCACACATTTCTCATGGCGAACTCGTCACACTCGCAGACCTTATCATGACACGCAAGCAACAAATCCCAACAAGCCCTATCCCTGAGATGCCGATGGAAATGGTCGTCGTGGAATGGTGTGGGGATAAGGTTCCTGAGGTTTCTAATGTTGGTAAGGTTTCTAAGGTTGCTGAAGTTCCGGCAAAGCCACTTCAAGCTGAACCAAAGCCTGTCCAAAAAACAGAGCATACTACTTCCCCCGAGACAGAGATGGCTGAGATGGATTCGATACAGACAGAAGAGACGACGGAAGACCGCAAACCGACAACAACTGAAGAAACAGTAGTCCGTCCTCCGTCGTCCGTTGGCGAAGTTCAGCCAATTGACGAAAAAGCAGTGAAAACACACTGGAATGCCTGGATAAAAATGATCGAGGCAGACTCCCCTACCATGGTCTTTATTTTGAAAATGGCGACCCTCAAGGAAATCGTTGGAAACACGATTGCGATGAGTGTGGAATATACATTTCACAGAGACAAACTGATGAATCCAGAAACAAAACGAAAACTTGAAATCGCCTTTGGGCAATTGCTTGGCAGTGCTATCGCGATAGATGTCGAGGTAGAAAAATCCACCCAAGGCGGATCTGATTCAGAGCAAAACGCCGCAAATAATGAACTCACCGACCTGACAGCAGCCTTTGGTGGGCAAGTGGTATAATAATAAATTCATCCTAGCGCAAAAAAAGACTCTCACAAGTCTTTTTTTAGTGTCTATGTACACTCTTATACGTCACTCTTTCCTTCCATTCTCTTGATCACCCATACGACAATAATTCCGATCAAAATAGAAATAATCCATCCCCAAGGTCCATAGGAAGAAACATTGTTTGTTTGTTTGTTTTCTACAATGTAAAACATTTGTGAAGACCCATACACCGTACTTGTCGTATCACCATATTGGGTTGTTACATTCAGTGTATACTCACCCACAGGAAGTCCAAGATCAGAAAAAGATTTGCTGTATGACTGATCTTTATTCACAGTCAACTCTTCTTGTTGGGTATACATCACATCGCCCTGCTGATTGACGATCTCATAGGTCACAATGACATTAGTTGTGGATGTCACGGGAAACACAAACGTCACATCGACTGTACCTGATTCTTCGAATTGAGGCGCATCAAAGGTAATATCAATAGAATTCTCCTCTGTAAGATCTGCCTGTGTGTCTGTATCAGTAGTCCATACAGGAATATACTCAGGAGGCGGTATGTCTGTCACAGGTATCAAAGGCTCTTCAATCGGTGCCGGATCTTCGCCGCGCAATACAACAAATGTCGTGAGATGAGACACTTCAAGCGCTGCACCATACTGCGCAAACGCAACTCCGGGCACGCGTTGCCACGATTGTGACACATCATCTTGCCAATACACACTCAGATGCGTCAGGTCCTGCACATCAGGCGCCAAGGGAAACATAATACGAAGTGGTTTTAAAAACGTGTGGGCAGGTTCTTGATTGTCTGTCTTGGCATCAATCGTATACACGGCTCCGTTTACAGGAAAGAATCCTTCGGGTAACACGGTATCGGAAGTGGTGATCTCTTCGCCAATATGAAATGTTGTCCTCTCTGTAACTGCGCCGACAGGAACACTGAGCGTGATAGGCCCAAGTGATGTACTTTTTGTCGCAATACCCGATTGTCCTGGAAGAAGTACCAAATCCTCATCATACACCTCAATAAATGGTGGTGGTACTTGTGACGGCGCAATACCGGCTCCCCCACCGCCGGTTGTTTGTGGTGGCTCAGGTTCTGTTTCTTCTGTGGTGACTCGCCAATCTGTCTGTACATCACAGTAAGTACAATCAAATGTGAGTGTGCCAATGAGACTGCCACTCGCCGTGCCAGAAAAATTGCCATTTGTATCAATAGTTACGCCTGAAAAATTGATCCAGCCAACACGTTCTCCCCACCCATAGCCAGACAATGTACCTGTACCATTATTCACAACGCCACTTTGTGTTGGCGCGAGATTGATCCAGCCATTGTTTTGTGACCACGCGTAGCCAGTGACTGCGCTGTCGGTTATAGTTGCATCAGAAAAATTGACCCATCCAATATTTTCGCTCCAGGCAAAGGAATGGCCAGACAAAATAGTCCCTGTTGCAGCACGCACGACATGTACTGATACTAAAAAGACACACAGCACTGCAAAAACAAAAAGCTGGTGTCTCTTCATATATTATTTTGCGGAAATAATAAGGATATCTGCATCAGGTGCCACTTCTCCTTCTGGCAATGTACCAACAGAAGCACCAAGTGCTGCAGCAAGGGCAGCTACTTCTGCACTATGGTCACCTGAAAGATTGATAACTAGGGTATCGGTATAGTCCGACATGGTCGTATCTTGCATCAACGTTGTTTCGTATTCAGGATAGAGTTCCTTGACTGTTTGCTCAGTAAGGGCTGAAAGATTTGGAATTTCTGAGCCATTGTAATACGCAATGCGTACAGATTGAGGTACTTCTTCAGGCACGTCATCTTCAGGGAGTTCTTCTTCCCCCACTGCATTTCCAGTTGTCTCCTCTATTGCTGCCGTATCAACATAAATGGGTGCCACTTTGATAATTTTGTTCGTACTTGGGCGATATAAAATTGCCTGCATTGACGTGGTATATGCCAACAGTTTGTCTCCGTTTTGCGCTTGTGCAAAAAAAGCTTGATCAGAGAGTTTATCTTTATCCAAAATAGTCGCCATGGTTGGCACTTCGTCTGTGGGCAACACCATGAGTGCTTCTACGGCAGCGAGCGTTGCCGTAAGATCTTTTTGTGATGTAATGGTAGGATCTTGACTCAATGTACGATACTTGGCATAAAAATAATATGTTCCTGACAAACCCGCAATACAAAAAAACACTAGCAACCAGAAGAGAAAACGTTTCATGCCTTTTTTTGAATTACGTGTCTGTTGATGCTCGAGGGCATTCAAAAAATCTTTTGGTGGAACTTTGTCTGACATCGCCATAGCAATATTGATGATTACGAATAGATATATATGAGTAAGATTATTCAGTTGTATTTTCCTCACCTGAGGATTCATTCAAATATACTGGTCCAACATTGATAAGTTTTTTCAAAGATGGTCGATAGATGATTGCTTTATCTTTATAAATCAATACTCTGTCGCCATTTTGTGCGCTGCTAAAAAATTTCTGATCTTGTGCAAGCGTAGCGGCATCCTGAATTGTTCCGATGACCGGTTCTTCTCCTTGTGGCAGTTCAATCAGCATCCCAATACTAGTGATCAATGCTTCATTTTCCGCCTTGAGCAATGCTTCTTGTACCGTAGGATCTTTGAGTTGCGCGAGTTCTGTTTTTGCATCACGGTATCTTATGAAAAAATACACACTTGCCCCTATAAGAAGGACAGCAAGGGCTGCAAGCAGCCATTTTCCAAGATGTGAGTGGTGTATGTCTGGTTGGTGTTCCATAATAAAAAATTATGTTTACAATGATTCTATAGGGGTTGTTGAGGAGGTGTCTAACGTAGGGGCAGGTTCTTCAATGATTGGAAGCGTGCTGCTCGGGGTTTCTTCTTGCAGAATTTCTTCTGCTGGAGTACTGGTCGAAATTGGTGTGGTAGTGCTTGTTTCAGGATCAAGCGTCAATCCATTATCTGTTAAATAATTGTTTGCCAAATCTGTCAGGCTGTCCGATCCACTATCAGCACTACTCGAAGGAAGTGCAGGGGCTTCAGATACCGTTTCCGACACGTGTCCAAAGGCTGACCAGTTTATCATAATATCTTGGCTAACAGAAGGCCTAATACGAATAGTAAAGCTCTCCGTATCTACGGCATCAACAAAGTATGCATCAAGCGTTGCATCGCTTGCAAGCGTGAGATTGACAATAGGAGGTGTATCGTAGACTGTGCCGAATCGAACAAGCACACCATCCTCCCCTGCTTGAATCAAGGCAGAACCAACAGTATCTTCACCAAAAGATACATGCTCTGTAAATACAATATTTTGACTGAATGTTAAAGTATTATTCTGCGTTGTTTGATTGACAAATCCATCCACCCCACCACTAAGTAAAAGTGCATTGTATGCATCGAGTTCTTGTTTCAGTTCTTTCACGCCTTGCAATGCGAGCGCACCAAGTTTTGAATACTGGATACCCCATGCACCCTCGCCATGTGGACCAAGTGTATCATTGCCCACGCTGACTGCTTCAGGAAAAATTTCATACAATTCTTGCGCGATCGCACCAACGTCGTGCTTACCACTTGAAATCCAGTCAAATGATACCGCGCGGTACCCATCCAATCTTTCGAGAACACTCATATCCATAATATTATCTTTCAATCGATTGTCAGAATTACTTGTCCATGCTGTTTCATCCTGATTCAGATACACTCCTTCATTTTGATCATTATCAACAACGTATAATTTATTATCAGATTTATTTAATTTGATAGTCCATTCAGTCGTACTGGCGTTATTAAAATTAAGATCAACTGTTGTGATAAGTGAGGATGTAACATCAGTGAGTGTAAGACCACCGGCTATAGACATGGCACTTCCAAACAGACCACTTCCAGATACAATAAGACCATTTCCGATATAAGCATCATTACCTATCTTTATATTTTCGGTCACCTCAATATCATTTGCTTGCATATTTCCGATATGAGCAGTTGGAGCGTCAATACCAGAAAGATCGATAATACTGAATGAATTATCAGTATAACTCGCTACATAGGCATATTTACCAGAAATGTCTACAGACATAGCACCAGTCAAATACGTGGCATTTTCGACACCACCTACAATAACAGGGAGTACTGGATTTGAGATATCTATAATACGAAATGATTCGTCCGTCCAATTAGCCACGTAGGCATAATTACCTGAAACATAGACATACTTTATCCCTGCCAACAAAGTATTATCTGCGACTCCACCAACACGGATAGGAAGTGTAGGATTTGAAACATCTATAACTTCTAAAGAGTTGTGACCATAACTTGCCACATATGCATACTTTCCTGAAACATATACAGTATATGCTTGTAGCAAATTAGTTGTATCTTTTATTCCACCAACACGGACAGGAGCTGTAGGATCTGAAACATCTATAATTTCTAAAGAGCTGTTCCCATACGTTGCTACATAGGCATACTTTCCTGAAACATATACTCCCCGTGCCTGATTTAAATTTGTAGTATCCCTAAGCCCCCCCACTATACGAGGAGCTGTAGGATCTGAAACATCTATAATTTCTAATGAACTCGTACTAAAACTAGCGGCATAGGCATAATTACCAGAAAGATAAATGGAACGCAAACCTTTTAAATGGACAGCATCTTGTACTTTACCAACAAAGACAGGTGCAACAGGATTAGAAACATCTATAATACTTACTGAATTATCCGTAAAATTAGCAACATACGCATACTTTCCTGAAACACGAACGCTTGTAGCACCTGATAAGTTGGTGTCGTCTTTCAAACCACCAACAATAACAGGATTCACAGGATCAGAAATATCTATTATTCTCAATGAATTATTTGTAGCACTTGCAACATACGCATATTTACCGAAAACATCCACAGAACTCGCCCCACCCAACAAAGTAGAACTTGCCATACTACCAATAATACTAGGATCACTCCCCACTGTCTGCGTAAAGCTCCCCGAAGCAAGATGCAATGATGAGGATGGGGCAGTCGTTCCAATACCGACATTCCCTTCTTTATCTATAAAAAATCTCGCCGTGCTACTCGCCGTATCTTTGATATAAAAATTCTTCGTCCCATCTGCATTGTAGTCTTGCCCAATATTCCAATTGTCGAGACTCAGTGCGGCTCTCTCTGACGTGCCATCTGTCGAAGGTGTGACGTAGAGGGCATCTTCTGTAGCGCCACTTATACCGTCAATGGTGAGATTATATCCTGGTGTAGATGTGTTGATACCAACATTTCCATCTTTTCGTACGACAAATTGTGAAACTCCACTCTTTTGTAAATCTAAAATAAGAGAACCGGCAGCACTCGCTGAATCAATAAAATTGTATTTGAATCCCCTATACGTAACCGCAGCATTATTGAAATCAGCAACACCATCAAGATGAATTAAACCATCCCCGGCAGAAGCCGTAAACTTTTCTGTTCCTAATTGGGTTCTTCCATCAAAAACGATAGAACGTCCTGAAGTACCCATAAAAATACCTTGTGTTCCTCCCTCAGCTAAATAGCCAATTTTACCAGTTGTATTATTTTTTGCAATGACAGGACGTTCACCACTAAATGCCCACATAGAATATACTGTTTGCCAACCAGCAGTACTTATATCACGACCTGCGATAACTCTACTTTTGAGTTCTGACACTCCTTGAACTTCAAGAATAGGGGTTGTTGTTACCTGAAAAGTATTTGTACCGATACCTAATCTACCATCCCAAAAAAGAGTAGAATTAGTTTCACTCAACAATCCATTTGCCCCGGCAAATACTACCGACCCTTCTGTAAATGGAGTAGAAAGTCCTCCACTATATGAAAAATTAGTCGACGACGCATTGGTAAACACAGCAGTAGACGGTGTCGTAGCTCCAATAGTGATACCATCAATCGAACCACCTGTAAGAGCTACACCATCAAGATTTTGTAAAGCGAGCGTTCCCAAACCAAGATTTGTTCTCGCAGTTGATGAACTATTCAAATCCGACAAATTGCTAGCAATGGATAAATATGTATTCGAGGCAGTAGTTGTTGTTAAGTACGTTGAACTTGCCGCTGTCCAAATAGGATCTGATTCTGCACTCATAATCGTGAGATACCCTGCATCGGCATGATTGCCCCAATCAAATGCACTCGTCCAATTACTTGATGATGCTGTCACAGTGTTGTAGGCCGTGGTCCAATTCGTTGTACTTGCTGTGAGTGTCGTATTACTATTCCATGCAAGTCCAGTACCAAGTGAGATTGTTGTTGATGGCGTATTGTAAAAAGTATTCCAATTTGTTGTTGAGGCTGTCAGTGGAATGTTGTATGTACTTGAAACGCTCAACACACCTGTGCTGTTGTTGTAATCAAGTCCTAAGCCTGAAAATGAAATAGCAGCTCTCGCCAATATGTTTGAAAAATATTTATTTGTATCTCCCTCTGCAAGTGCATCAGTCGTTGTCGTATTCCAGTCTGCAAGTGAAAGATATGTTGACACTGCATTCGCTTGAGTCAAATATGTTGACGCTGCATTTGCTTGTGAAAGATATGTCGAAGCAGCTGTTGTCGTTGCAAGATATGTGGAACTTGCTGCTGTCCAAATAGGATCGGTTTCTGTTGTCAAATAATTTGCAACGGCATGATTTCCAATTACTTGATGATGCTGTCACAGTGTTGTATGCCGTGGTCCAATTCGTTGTACTTGCTGTGAGTGGAATGTTGTAGCCAGATGCAGCCTGTATAGTATTACTATTCCATGCAAGTCCAGTACCAAGTGAGATTGTTGTTGATGGTGTGGCGACAAATGTATTCCAGGCGGTCGTACTCGCTGTAAGAGGAATGTTGTACGTACTCGAAACACTCAAAACACCTGTTCCGCTATTGTACGTTAAACCTAGTCCTGAAAACGACAAAGCATTCCTTGCTAAAGTATCTGAATAATATTTATTTACATCTCCTTCTGTCAAAGCATCTGTTGTTGTAGTGTTCCAATCTGCAAGTGAAAGATATGTTGACACTGCATTCGCCTGTGTCAAATATGTCGATGCTGCGTTTGCTTGTGAAAGATAGGTAGATGCTGCCGTTGTTGTTGCGAGGTAAGTTGAACTTGCAGCTGTCCAGATAGGATCTGTTTCTGTTGTCAGATAATTAGCATCGGCATGATTGCCCCAAGAAAATGCACTCGTCCAATCACTGGATGACGCTGTCACAGTATTGTATGCCGTGGTCCAATTTGTCGTACTTGCAGTAAGAGGAATATTGTAGCCAGATGCAACTTGAATGGTATTACTGTTCCAGGCAAGTCCGGTTCCGAGTGCAATGGTCGTCGATGGCGTTGTCACAAAATTATTCCATGCGGTTGTACTCGCTGTCAGTGGAATGTTGTATGTACTAGAAACACTCAACACACCCGTAGTGTTGTTGTAATCCAATCCCAATCCTGAAAATGAAATAGCTGTTCTCGCTAATGTATTTGAAAAATATTTATTCGTAATTCCTTCTGTCAAAGCATCTGTCGTCGTTGTGTTCCAGTCTGCAAGAGAAAGATATGTAGACACTGCATTTGCCTGTGTCAAATATGTTGAGGCTGCATTTGCTTGTGAAAGATATGTGGAAGCAGCTGTTGTCGTTGCGAGATATGTTGAACTTGCTGCCATCCAGACAGGATCTGTTTCACTGTAACTCGTCAGATAATTTGCACTCGCATGATTCCCCCAACTAAAAGCTGTTTGCCAATCTGTTGATGATGCGGTCAGTGGAATATTATACCCTGACGCCGCTTGAATCGTGTTCCCACTATTCCAGGCAAGTCCTGTACCGAGTGCAATCGTTGTTGATGGCGTATCGTAAAACGTATTCCATGCTGTCGTACTTGCTGTAAGAGGAATGTTGTAACTTCCATCTAAACTTAAAACACCACTCACATTGTCATAACTCAATCCCAAAACATTTTCAGAAATTGAAGTTCTCGCTGTAGAACTCGTGATGAAATTACTATCATTATTCAACAAAGAAATATTTTCTCCTTCGAGCATGACTGAAGAATTCAAATACAAAGTATCGATGACATTCCCTTGCCAAACACCTGCCCCAATGGTACCAAGACTCGTAATGTTGAGACTTCCTCCCCATGTTGAAAGCGCTGTATTTTCGACACTACCAAGACCCAATGTCGTTTTGACCGTTGAAGAAGATTGAACTTCCCATCCAGAGCCAGTGCCCACCATGAACGTGCTTGTGGCAAAAGAAAGACCTGCAATACTAGAAAGTCCAGCATTATACGCCTGAACATCTGCACCAATGGCTAATCCCAAATTCGCGCGAGCAAGAGTAGTACTTGCGACATCAGAAAGATCATTACTCGCAAGCAAATCTCCCCCACCAGGAATGCTGTCCCATGCGATTCCAGTTGCTGTTGATTTTAAAAATTGTCCATTTGTTCCGCGATGTAACAGCGCAAATTCACTTGTCGAACTCGCATACAACATATCACCAACAGCATACGTAGATGTCGTCAATGAAACAGATGGGTAGACACCACAATTGAGATCGGTAGGCGCACAACCAGGATCCAGAGTCTCCCCTGGCTGGTACATAACAGCAGCAGAAATCAGTGGAAATACAAAAAAACTCACCAATAAGATGGCGTATATTGCAGAAAATCTTGTTCCTAAAATTTCATCAATCTTTCTACGGCCCATAATTAGGCTGTGTTGAGCACAAAATCGTTACTGTTGGTATAACATACACCAACGTACAATACGAGGAGAAGTATATCATTTTTTTGCCCAAAAGACGATACAAAAAGTGTATAACTTCACAAAAAATATGAATGAAAAATTCTCATACCAAATACATGTGATACTGCACACTCTTTCAAGAACTTTTTTTTGACAACAACTCTCTAAAAGACGTATACTGATAAGTTCTTTGTTATCTAATCTGACATGTTATGAAAACAAAAAAATACATCATTACATCAAGTACACTGGATGTACAGAATATCCTCACAATTTCAGTATCTGCCGAAAGTCGGAATGATTATATTTCATTCAAACCTGGGCAATACATGATGATATCGTATGTCAGAGACGGAAAAGTACAAAAATACCATAGTTTTAGCGTGGCGAGCAGTCCTACGAGCAAAGGCATTACCTTTGGGATAAAAGTATCAGGAAATTTTACGCAAGGACTTGCAAGTCTTCCTCTCGGTTCAACGATCTTGATCAGAGGTCCTTTTGGATCATTTGTACCAAAAAATGGCGACAACAAAGATCATATTTATCTTGCAGCAGGCATTGGCATTACACCATTTGTAAGTATGATGCGATATGCACATGATACCCATCAGCCGTACAACATTGGCTTGCTGTATAGCATAAAATCAGCGGATACTATCGCATTTTTTGATGAATCTCAGCAGCTTACAAAGGCAAATGAACGCATTCATGCGCTTTATACCATCACAAGTCAAGGAGAACCTACTCCCCCAAACTTTGCCACAGGACGCATCAGTGCAGAACATATCGCATCCATGCTCACCAGTCCTGTCAAAGAAACACAATTTTTTATCTGTGGCCCAGGGCCATTTATTCAAGCAACAAAAAAAATACTCAAAAAAATGGGAGCAAAAAACTCATATATTCATGATGAAAGTTTTGTGCCTTCTCCATGGGACATTTTGTCACAACCAGTGACTCTGACCGCCGGCGCAGCAACCATGGCCGCATCGATATTACTCTTTGCTACGATTGCGCAGGGCAACAGTATGGCAAAGACTACGGCATCAGCAAATGCACTCGACAGTATCATCTATACCGCACAGATCAATGAATCGGTAAATAATACCCGCAATACTGTCCTTGCAAACCAATACGAAGCCGTGCAAGTACCAAAAACGCGAGCCGTCCAAACCCAAACTCAACAACAAAAAATAGTAACAACACCCATACAAACGCCTGTAGCAACGACACCAAAACCAGTCGTCCAACAACCAGTATCAACACCAAAAGTTACAACTCCTGCACCAATCGTCACAAAACCTGTACCAAAAGTGACACCAACTCCCCCACCTCCACGAACTGCCGTTTCTTAATATTTGAAAATACATGCTATGACAAAAAAAACATATCTCACGATTGGGTTCATAGTAGCAACACTCGCATTTTTTGTGATGCCCATATCACACGTATTTGCAGATAGAGATGAGGATGAAGATGAAGATATCGAATGGATTAGAGAAAAACAAAAGCAAGAATATGAAGACGAATATGAAGACGATGATGACTATGAAGACGACTATCAAGTTCCCGTGACACCAGAAATTCAAATCCCACAGCCCGTACAAATTTCAGCACCTACACAGCAGTACGAAGTGTACTATGTCACTGAATATAAAAAGAAAAATACGTATATTGTTCACGATGCCAACAACAACGGAATAGTTGACGAATTTGAAACCCTCATACGCTAATCCGCATCGGGTATGTATCACACATTTTCCTTCTCCGCCTTCAATACGACGGTAGCAGGCACCATTGACTGTGGTGAACATGTAGATACGCAAAAAGCAACCCAGCTCGAACAAGATATTGAAGCACATGCGTACGCATTTGAAAAAATCTGTAGTAGATTTGATCCAGCAAGCGAATTGTCTCAACTACACGCATCAGGAGCAGGCACACATACCGTGAGTCCGATTCTTTTTGCGTTATTACAATCTCTGGTATTTCATTATCAACAGGATTGCTCTACCGTGTATTGGGGCAGGTATGGGGTTGGAGAATTCATCAATGGATAGGAGTCTTGATGATTCTCAGTCTCGCGGTGCATGTCGTTGCACTTGGCTTCGACAAATTTATGTTATTTACCATTCCAGAGTTACTTATATCGTATCCTCTATTCTCGTATTCCAACAAAAAAAGAACACATCTACAAAAAGGATTTTTTGAAATCGTAGAATCTATAACATTCTCACTCCCCCACTTTCGCAATCCACTTCCTAAAAATTTCTACAATTTCATCCAAATGTTGTTTTTCTACAAAGGTATGTGGTAGTTTTTTTCGCTCGGACGGCTGGACGACGTTAGAACTGTGCTCTCACGGTTATACAATCCTGAATAGTATTATTGCGGACTATTATTGTCACAATAATCAATGTTACTTTTTGGACATTAAGCTTATCTAATGTAATAAATAATCTTTTTTTCTACTCGTCCGCCAATGCAGATTGTATGAAGCCAAAGACTTTCTTAAAGTTACTTTTTGTAGTATCTGAAAAATCTGTTGCTTTAAAGTTAGCTGAGGCAAACATCTTCCAAAAAATAATTTTATTTTTCTTCCCAATGTATGAAGTATTATCTTTATTTTTAGGTTTTTGAGGGGGCAATGTGAAACCTGTTTTACTTGCAATTTTTTCTATATCGTCAACAGAAAACATATCCTCAAGATTTTTTATTCCCTCTAAGATATATACCTGCTTTTTAGTATCTTCTTCATTCCCACCAAAGACCTGCTCTTTAATTAGTTCATATTTATTCTTGGTACTACTATTTTTTTCGTCACTTTTTTCGTCGCTATCCATTACTAAACACCAATTTAAACCATAACCAATACACATACCTATAAGAGGGTTCAATTTGTCACTTATGGTTCCAATCCCTGGCAAATAGTGATACTCGTCTTCTTTTAGAATGCGCCCCATCGTTTGATACGCAAACATATCTGACAACCCTTCTACAATAATATTGCGATCCGTAAAAATAGTATTATGTTTTGATACCGAACATCCAATTGCATGAGACACTGGTAATAAAGCGTCCCTCTTGCTCTTAGTATCTATTTTCCCAGAAGAGATCTCTGAAATATTTACACCATCTTTTTTATCGTTATAAACCAGCTTTATCCTATGTAATTTCTCAGTTGGAATCAAAAATGGTGAGTGGGTTGCGTATATAATTTGGTGGCCATAAGTCTGGGCAATTTCATCAAGTACATTTAACAAGTCAGATTGTGCGTTGACATGTAAACTATTATCAGGTTCATCAATTAATATAACTCGATTCTGATCTTTCATAGATTCAAGAACAAGCCAAAATGATAAAAACCAAATTAGTCCTTTACTCCGGAGTCTCAAAGGGAGAGGTTCTCCATCACTAGTTTGGACTGAAAAGAAAATAAATTCTTCGCCAATGTCTTCATCATCTTCTTTCTTACCTAAATCTTTAGCTCTACTCTTAGATAATGTATCAATCGCATAGGAAATACTAACTTCACTCTCGTTATGAACTTTTTGCTTAAACACTTTAGAAAAATTTGCAGATAATTTTTTATTATGTTCATCTACGATAGTTCCTCTTTGAAGAGTTTCCGTACGAGCAATTCTTGAAAAAAATACATTCAAAATAGTTTCCAAATTTTTTACTGCATTTTTACCGTCACCTTTATCAGCGACATAATCACTTAATTTTATGTTATCGGGTAAAAGATCACATTTTGAGTCAGAGAATAAAACAAACTTCGGTGCGACTCTATATAAAGCAGAAACAATGTCGCTTTTCTTTTCTTCTGTAACTAAATCATTAATTAGCTTGTCTTCCTCTGTGTCTTGATTCTCGTCCTCAGTGCTGGCGTCTTCTTTGACATCCTCTGTATTTTCTTCTGGCTGAGAGTCCAAATATTCTTGATATTTTGCATTAATAAAACCACTTACTTTGGCAAAATCATCATCATCAATATCAGCTCCAGCTTCCGTACCTTCTACTAAGAATTTAACTTTTTTTAATACGGTTGATTTTTTAAATGCTTCTTTTAGAGAGTCCCAAAAAACAACATCGGCACTCAAAGTTCCTGCAAGCAAGTCACAAAAATCTTCAATATCTTTTTCATCTACTGAAAAAATGAACTCTGTAGACTGCTTACCTTCATTATCTTGTTTGAGTAAAAAAGCAGAGTCCTCAGAAAAACCTTCTTGATAAAATGACTCTAAAGCTTCTAATATTGTACTTTTACCGGACTCATTTTGTCCCGCCAGTACCAGGATATTATCGTTATTTTTTTTAAAATCTATTTCAAGTTTTTTGATGCGTCTGAAATTGCTTACCTTAAATTTTTCTAATTTCATATATGCGTAGCTATTAAGTGATAGCATTAATTTGGTTCATCAGTTTTCTTATAATATAAGCACAAAATGAATTTATTAGCAATGACATATAACAAGTGAAACCAACCCTTAGGTCGGTTTCACAAAATACTTGGCTCGGGGGGACGGACTATGTTCGAACTGAGATAAGTAGAAAGGAATAGTAAAAGTATTTCTTGACATTATTTTGGATGCACTGTATAATTAGATTGTCTAATAATTAGATTACCTAAACATATGAAAGATATAGATAAACTTATTGAACTTGTTTTTACTTTAAGTAGGATAACAAGAGAAGGCGTTGAAGAAAAAAGTAATTCTTTGTCTTATATTCAATTTCAAACATTATCTTTTTTGTTGAAACAGAGGAATCCTACTATGAAAGAGATATCCAAACATATACATATTACGGCTCCCTCCACTACTATTTTAATAAATAATCTAGTTAGAATGAAATTGGTTTCAAGAATAAATGATGAAACAGATAGGCGTGTAATTCGTCTAATTCTTACGACATCTGGCAGAGAAGAACTTGAAAAAGGATTTTTGGTAGCAAAAAAACATTTAGCAAATATATTTAGTAAATTATCAAAAAATGACAGAGATGATTTTGTACGTGTTTTAACCAAACTATCTGGATTTTTTAATCAGGATACACTATGAAGAAAAATGTAATAATTATAGATTTTCTATTATTAGGAATATTTACATTAATTATAGTATCAAAATTTATCGATCTGTCTTTTGTAAAGATTATCCAGTTGATTTTCTTTTCGCTGATTGCTATACACATAATTCAACATCGAAAGATCATTTACTGCTCATTCAAAAAATTGATAATGAATAGTAAATAGTTTACTCTATTTAACTAATATACAAATTAAAAGCTGTAAAATGAATATTAAAACATCTTTTTTTCTTGCTTATACCTCTATAAAAAGAGGTAGTAAGGGTACACTCATGATGACCATACTAATAATGACATTAGCTTATGTTAATCTTGTTTTTATATCTTCTATATTTGGAGGAATAGTAGAGGCTATAAATCACGAATCAATCAATAATCAATATTCTAATATTGTAATAGAGCCTAAAATTGACAAAAGGTATATAGATAATAAAGAGGCTATACAATTGATAGATACTATTACTGGAGTTGTCGGAAGTTCTGCTCATTATATAGATAAAGCTTTAATAAGTTATGATGAATATAATGATGGCAATAATATAAAAAGTGGTAAATGGGTTATAAAATCCATTGATGTGGAAAATGAAAAGAAAGTTACAGAGATTCATGATTCAATAATTGAGGGTTCGTATTTAGAATCAACAGACAGAGACCAGATAATGATAGGGAAAGAAATTGCCGGCGGACATGGCGGTGGTTTAGAACATCTGAGTCTCGGTGGTATTTTGGTTGGAGACAAAATAGATGTGCAATTTAGTAATAATATTAAAAGAACATATACTGTAAAAGGTATTTTTAGTGTGAAAAATACACAGGTTGACCAGATGGCTTTTATAACAAAAAAAGAAATGGAATCTATTTTGAAAGTTCATAATTTAGCGTCAGAAATATTAGTTAAAATAGATAATATAGGAGAAGAAGATATTTATATTAATGAGATTAAAAATTTGGGTTTACAAAATGAAGATATTAAAAGGTGGGATGAATTGATGGGATTTACTTCAAGTGCAAGTAGTAGTTTTACTATGATTAGTGTCATACTTGGTGTGATAGGAACAATTGTAGCTGGAGTAACTATATTTATTATCATATTTGTAAGTGTCGTAAATAAACGAAAACAAATTGGAATACTAAAAGCAATTGGTATGAAAGAAAATACTATAATTTTTTCTTTTGTAATACAAGCTTTGTTCTATGGAATAGTTGGTATTATACTGGGAGCATCGGTTATTTTATTTATTCTACGACCATTATTTATAGCCAATCCTCTTGATTTTCCTGTAGGATGGGTATCTCTAAAAGTAACCTTTAATATCATAAGAATCAGCAATATTAGTCTACTATTAGCATCTCTTGTTGGTGGTTTTTTTCCTGCGTATCGTGGAGCTAGAGAAAGTATATTAAAATCAATTTGGGAATAAAATAAATTTTATGATTATTGAAGTAAAAAATTTAAAAAAAACATACGAAGGAAGGGTGCCAACTCACGCACTTAAAGATATTAATTTTGGTATTAAAAAAGGTGAATTTGTTGCTTTGATGGGGCGTAGTGGTTCTGGAAAATCTACCCTTCTGCATCAAATTGGTTTACTTGATACACCAACGAGTGGAGAGATTATTATGAAAGATACTAATCTCGTATTACTTAGTGAAAGTAAAAAAGCTGAATTCCGTCTAAAAGAATTAGGATATGTATTTCAATCTTATGCGCTCTTGCCTGAATTAACTGCTCTTGAGTCAGTTTATTTGCCACTCATGCTTTTGAATATAGATAAAAAAGAATACATAAGAAAAGCTACTGAAATGTTAGAAAAAGTAGGACTTGGCGAAAGAATAGATCATCTACCAAAAGAAATGTCTGGTGGAGAACAGCAAAGAGTGGCTATTGCAAGAGCTTTGGTAAACAATCCATCAATTTTATTTGCTGATGAACCAACAGCAAATTTGGATACAGAATCATCAGAAGTAATTTTAAACCTATTTAAAAAACTTAATAAAGAAAACGGACAGACAATAATAATGGTTACCCATGAACCTGATGACAAAAAATGGGTTGATAGGGTGATATGGTTAAAAGATGGGGTTATAGAAAAATAATTTAAAAAAAATTCTGGTTCTATCCTACTATCAGGGTATACAAAAAATTCCGCTAGTTTTAGCGGAATTTTTCTTTGCTCGGGGACAGGGATTCGAACCCCGATAGTCAGGACCAGAACCTGAAGTCCTACCATTAGACGATCCCCGAATAGGTACGTGAACAGTATAAGGCAAAAGTCACCTCTTGTCAACGGTATTTCTTTCCTTTACATCCCCCACCAACAAGCGTATAGTTATATCAATCTATATTGATATATACTCCCCTTCTCTATGAAAAAAGCCCCGTGCTGTACACACAAAAAAACAAACAAAGATCTCACACATACCATCGAATTTTTGAAAATAATTTCTCAGGAACAACGCCTGAAAATCCTGTGCCTACTCAAAAACGGTGAACACTGCGTGTGCGACATCTGGCAACACCTCGATATGCCACAAAATCTCGTGTCTCATCATCTGAAAGTCTTGAAAGATTATGGACTCATCACATCGAGAAAAGATGGCACAAAAGTCCTGTATACCATACACGAAAAAGCAGTAACACAACATACACATCTTCTCAATCATTTTCTTATTCCCTATGGCAACTAACACACTGAACATAAAAATACTCGGCACAGGATGCCAAAACTGTATCACCCTCGAACACAATGCCAGACAAGCTGTCACAGAGCTCGGACTCGACGCTACCGTAGACAAAATCACAGATATCGAGACAATCATGGGCTACGGCGTCATGAGTACACCGGCACTTGTAGTGAATGAAGAAGTACAGAGCGCAGGACGTGTGTCTCCTGTAGAAGAAATAAAAATCATGCTCACAGCAAAAACACAAACAAAACAACCAACAGACACATCATCTGGGAATGCCTGCGGATGTTCACATGCGTGTTAACGTATGGATATTTTTTATCCATTTTCCGCCATCGCCACATGGCTCGTGGAGGATGTCTTTCGTATCACCAATACCACACTTGCAGGAAGTGTACATTTTTTTGTGTACGACACACTCAAAATATTTTTTTTGATTATTATCATTACACACATCATGAGTCTCTTACGCTACTATCTGCCGATAGAAAAATTACGTGATTTTCTCATCTCGCACAAACTGTATGGATTGGAATATCTTCTCGCAACTATTTTTGGAGCTATCACACCATTTTGTTCATGCTCGTCGATTCCCCTCTTTATCGGCTTTGTCCAAGCACGCATTCCACTTGGCATTACATTTGCATTTCTCATTACGTCTCCACTGAACAACGAAGTTGCGATTGGATTGTTTATCGGTTTGTTTGGATTGCACATTACACTCCTCTACATCGCTGCAGGCATTGCCATCGGTGTACTCGGCGGATGGATACTCGGAAAAATGAACATGGAAAAATATGTGGCAGAATTTGTCTGGAAATTGCCCGAGCAAAAAGGAAATACTATTGCAAAAATAACACTTCCAAAAAAAGAAATTGCACGGATTGTTTCAAAAGAAGCAATGGATATTACAAAAAAAATTGCACTCTATATTCTTGCTGGCGTTGGAATCGGTGCATTCATCCACGGCTACGTGCCACAGGAATTTTTTGAAACATATTTGCAAAAAGCTGGTATCTGGGGCGTGCCACTCGCAGTCATTCTCGCTGTCCCATTGTATTCCAATGCCAGCGGTGTCATCCCCATTATTCAATCCCTCATTGCAAAAGGTGTCCCTATCGGCACAGGCCTTGCCTTCATGATGGCAGTCGTAGGATTGTCTTTGCCAGAAGCATTGATTCTGAAAAAAGTATTGAAATGGCAACTCTTGGCAAGTTTTTTTGGTATTGTTACGGTGGGGATTATTATGATTGGGTATTTGTTTAATGGGGTGTTGTAATATCCACATTGGACACTTGACAATTGTATTACAAGTGTATTACACTATCAACATAACTTTTTCTATCATCTCCTATGCGCCAAGTCCTCAGTATTTCCTTACCAAAAAAAACAACCCTCGAAATAAAAAAGGCAGCTAAGCAAAAAGGCTTTGTTTCTGTTTCAAGTTATATAAAATATTTAGTTGACGGGGATAATGATGTTATCAGCACAGCACAACTCTTAAGGGATGTAAAGGAAGCTGAAAAAGAGTATGCCGAAGGCAAAAGTATACAGGCTCCGTCTCTTACTGAAGCGCTGAAAATGTATGATGGTGAATAATGTCCTCTATGCACGATCTTTTTTGAAGGAGGCTAAAAAATTGCCCGCGGATATATTGAATGTATTTGAAAATAAGGAAAAAATTTTTAGACTCAACCCACTTCATCCTTCTCTCCGACTCCATAAATTGCATGGAGAGCTCGATTTTTTGTGGTCAATATCACTCAATAAAAATTATAGAGCTATCTTCAAACGACAAAAAAACGGGGATATTCTCTTTGTTTCTATTGGCAAACATGATATCTACGATGCACTCTAAGAGTATTTTGATCAAACAAAACACCGCTACACCAAGCGGTTTTTTATTTACTTTTAGAATTTATTATGATAGAATGCTTTCATTATGGTATTCATATGACTTTTCTGTCATTTCGAATGAAATGAGAAATCTTTCCGTGCACATACGCTTCGAAAGATTTCTCCCTGACAGTCGAAATGACAATATACTAGAAAGCAAGATATAAACCAACGTTTTTATATACTTCAACGAAAGACATGAGACTCATTGACGGAAAACAAATCGCAGCACATATCGCAGAACAAACGAAAGAACGTGCTGAGAAACTCAAAAAACAAGGCATCCAGCCAAAACTGGCGGTCCTTATTGTAGGCGATGACAAACCATCCCACATGTACGTGAGAACAAAAGGAAAAGCAGCCGAACGTGCAGGTATCGAATTTTCTCTCACAGAACTTCCGGCAGATGCGACGAAAGAAGACATTATCAATACCATCAATAACATCCAATCAGACAAAAGCATTACCGGCCTCATCACCCAGCTTCCCCTCCCCCACCGTGAATGGGAAAATGATGTGGTAAATAGCATCCGCCCAGATATCGATGTCGATTGTCTCACAGATACCAATCTCGGCAAACTCGTCGCAGAAACGAACACGATCGTCCCACCAACTCCTGGTGCAGTGATGGACATTTTAGAATCGATAGGCGTCAATCCTGCTGGCAAACATGTTGTTATTGTTGGAACAGGCACCCTGGTCGGCAAGCCTCTCGCTATCATGATGATGAATCACATGGCAACGGTCGTGACATGTAATATACAAACAAAAAACATCAAAAAACTTTGCAAAAAAGCAGATATTCTCGTCTCTGCTGTTGGGAAAAAACATCTCATCACAAAAAACATGGTAAAAAAAGGCGCGATTGTAATTGATGCGGGTGTTGATTTTGACAACGGCGAAATGTTTGGCGATGTAGATGTTGTGCGTGTGTCAAAACGCGCTTCCTACGTCACTCCAACGCCCGGTGGCGTCGGACCTCTGACGGTTGCGAGACTCTTGGAAAATACAGTGATACTCACAGAAATGAAAAATAAATAACACGTTCCCCTCCTTACCAAGGAGGGGTCAGGGGAGGTTATCGCAAGGCGAAGTTCATTGCTAACATGATACCCCTCCATGTCCCTCCCCTTATAAAGGGGAGGAGACTTGCTTCAATGTTTATCTATGAACAACACCGAACGCACCGGCGAAATACTTATTTTTTCAAAATCATTTTTCTGGGCACTATATCCGATTGTTGCAAGCATTCTTGTCTTTTATTTATCTCCAATTTTTGCCCTCGCAATCAGTACACTCGCTGCTGCTATTTTTTTTGCAATACTTCTTACGATACAAAAAAAATGGCATGAACTCTTGATCCGTCCAGCATGGAAATATCTCCTTCCAATGATTTTGCTTCTCGGCATACTTTTTTATGGACTTCAATTTTTTGCATTGCAATATACTACCCCAGGAAACGTTGCCATTATTTCATTGATGGAAGTCTTCTTCACAATGTTTTTACTTGGTGCAGTAACAAGTATAGAAAAATTATCAAAAATTACTATTGTTGGAGGTATACTCATGGTCATTGGAGCATTTTTTGTTATTTTTCAAGGCACCCTAACACCAAATCCGGGAGATCTCCTTGTACTCCTTGCGACCACACTACCACCGTTTGCCAATGTCTTTGCAAAAAAGGCACGAAAATATATGGGGTCAGCATCGATTATGTTTGCAAGAAGTATTATTGCAGGATTATTTTTGATCTGTCTTGCCTGGGCATGGGGAGACATACCAACAACAATGCCTTCGTGGAATATTATTGGACTCATTGGTATCAACGGCTTTTTGATTCTCGGTCTGTCAACAATATTGTGGATTGAAGGCATACACCGAATCCAAATTTCAAAAGCAATTTCTCTTGCATCAATAACACCAGCAATCACCCTTCTTTTTGTCTATATTATATTAAAACAACCCCCAACGATATTTCAATTACTAGGTCTTGTGCCTATCACACTGGGAGTATTTCTTTTGACACGGAAAAAAGTGAACATTGAGACACTGTAATATCTACAAAAAAAACGTTCTTCATCACGAAGAACGTTTTTTTATTCCTGAACAATGTTCCTTTATTTTTTTGAAGAAAAGAAACACTCTTTGGGAAGCGGCGCGAGGTCTCGAAAGATCTCGCGCCGCAGGTTAGGGTTGCTTGTTGGCTACGGAGGACTACAGGCTCCGTTGATGATCGGCTCGCTGACGCAGCCGACCTCAGGGTCGCAGTAGTCGTTGGTACACTCCTTGCCGTCGTCGCAGTTGGCCCAGAGCGACAGGTCGCAACGGCCGCTGAAGCAGACGGTGTTGAGCGTGCAAATGTTCTCGTCCTCGCACGGCGTGCCGTTCGTCTTGAAGGTCTCGAGGCACTCGTGGTCCTTGACCTCAGCCGAAACGACGCACTGCGGGTCTCGACCGTACGACGGGCACTGGACCGGCTCGCAGATCTGCTGGTTCCAGCAGTAGTCGCTGGAGTCGCAGTCGTTGTCCGTGTCGCAGAACCAACGCTTGCACTTGCCCTCGAGGCAAATGCTGCCGTCGTCACAGTCGGCGTTGACGGTGCAGCCGTCGTCGCACTGCGCGTCCGCGTTGCAGTGTTGCCACGTCTCGCAGTTCGAGTCGTCGTGGCAGCAGTCGAGAATCGGCGGATGCACGCACTTGCCCGCGGGGTTGCAGAAGTCGCCGGTGCACGGCTCGCCGTCGTTGCAGTCGTCGTTCGTCGAGCACTCCGGGATCACCTGAGTGGTATCGACGGAAGACATGGTGTCCTCCGCCACGGACGTGTCGACGTGAACCGACGGCGTGGTGTCATGCCCGACGACCACGTCGGGCTGGTACTCGACAGTGTCCTGCTGCATGAGCGAGCTCGGCGGCTCGAAGCTGCCGAGGCACGCGGTGAAGACGAGGGAGGCGGTCAGGGAGGCAAGGGTGGCGATCCGGTTTGTGGTCTTCATTTTGGTCTATCCTCGAGACAAAAGTTACTCATAGACGAAAGTCAACCGACAAACGTCTTTCAAATACACCCGCACCCGTAGCATCTAGCTATGGGAATCTATATGTCCTTATTTTGGCTAAGAACAGCTAAATTCCCAAAGCTAGAAAAACAAGCAAATTGTGAAAGAACTAACACTTATACATATCACATTTCTGCGATATTGTCAAATGTTCCATGTGGGTAGTATATGCCACTTTTTTCATACCTACAAGACATGATTTTGGCTATTTGTCAAGATGTCATCTATCGCGATGAAAGACTAAAGATTATCATCCACCTTTCGGTGGATGATAATTGAAGATTTTAGCAAAACGATAGTCACAACGCCGCCTAATCTTTCAATATTTTTTTGCGTTAGCAAAAAGAAATCTTGTAGTCTTCCAACACAAAAAAAAGAACAACGTTTCACACGCTGTTCTTTTTTATACTGCACTGTTTACATGCATTTCCAACCGCTTCAAAATCTCCTCCAACTCTTCCACAGAATTAATCCTCACCAGCTGACCCCGAAATTCTTTTATCCCGGGAATCTCCATTCCTAATTTGTTGCTCTTAAAATACCATGACAAATGTTTTCGAAACGTGACAATAGATTTTTTTTCCAATTCTTCCGCTGTCACACCAACCAATATATTTTTCTTCGCCATCGCCTTCAATTTCGCACTATTCGCTACGTGCAACTTTGCATGTTCTAAAATCATTGAAATTTTTTCTGATAACAAGAGTGCAGGAAGCATATTCTGCTTACTCTGCCTAATCTGCATAGCTTGCTGGAAAAACCATGGATTCCCCAATGCCCCACGCGCAATCATGACACCATCAGCTCCTGTTTGTTCTATAGCATCCCAAACCTGATGCGGCTCGTGGATGTCGCCATTAGCAAGAAGAGGAACAGTTGCAATTTCTTTTGCCTGACGAATAAGATCCCAATTTGACACACCACTATAGCCTTGCGCTTTTGTCCTACCATGAATAGTGATGAGATCAGCACCGGCTTCTTCCAGCACAGGAATAAATGTTTTGAAACCATTATCATCGTCCCATCCCAAACGAATTTTCACAGAAAGTGGCGTGTCGCCCAATACCTTTTTCATCTCACGAATAATCTTCGCTGCAAGCGGTGGTTCTTTCATGAGTGCGGCGCCATTAAAATTGCTTGTAATTTTGTACACTGGACACCCCATGTTGATATCTATTCCTTCTGGTCCAGCATGCTTCATCACGATCTCTGCAGCCTTTGCCATAGTAAGAGGATCTGCCCCAAAAATTTGTTGCACAATAGGACGCTCGGCATCGACAAAATCTATCATGCCAAGTGTTTTTTCATTGTCACGAACAAGAGCCTCAGCAGAAACCATTTCACGAAATACAACATCTGCCCCACCTATTTTTCTGACAATCTGACAAAATGCAGAGTCTGTCATGTCAGCCATTGGTGAGAGAGCTAGGATTTTCCCTTTTTTCAATGTATCTTGTACCCACATATGATTTATTGAGTCTCGCCCCGCATTGACCGAGCCAAAGCGAGGTCTAGTGCGGGGTCAGCCATTGGTGAGAGAGCTAGGATTTTCCCTTTTTTCAATGTATCTTGTACCCAATTACTCATATCTGTATATAATCCACCATAGCTTTAGCGAAGGTGAGAGTCGTGGGACTATAGCAAAAAAGAAGAGAATATTCAATATTCATCTATATACCTGATACAGATATACACATGAATGAAGGGAAGATGGGTAAGCATCTTCCCTGGCACCTCCAATGAAAAAAGGAACAATATGTGTTACTTCGTCTTACCACGAAGTGTAAGTTTGGGTTACCGACGGTAGTACTTCTCTCGCAGGCGGACGAACTTCTTCCACTCCTGCTCGAGCTTCGGATGAGCCGCGTAATGCCAGCGGAACACATACTCCTCAGAGTACGTGTTTACCAGATCAGCCGCCTGCTCGGCGGTCATGCCAAGAGCCTTAAAGAAGACCCTCAGATCCAACGTAGCACCTTCTTCATACATCAAGTGCCACGGCGGCATAGGCTTCTCATCTTTCTGAGATTCTTTTTCCCCGTACCCACCAATCCGGACGTTGAGTTCCGAACTCAGCAGGACAAGGCTGTACAGTTCATCCCCAAGGGATTTCCGAACTGCTTCGATGTCTGCCCAGGTTACCAGTTCGTTCGACGAGTAGATAACGTAATCCACCGTCTCACAGAACGTGGCACGCCACTCCAAGGCATCCACCAGATGCCGACTCCTCTCGGGGGGCATGCGACCGACGATCTTCCAGAGCAGCCCAGAGGTCGCCTCAACATCCAGGTTCTTTCCCTTCTTGCTGAGCAGAGTGAGCAGATGAACTGCGCTCTTCTCGAGAAGCTCCAGGGAAAACAACTGGAAGTGTGCCTGGATGATCTTTGGTTCGAGCTCCACGTCGCCGCTGTCTACCAGTAAAGCAACCAATTCCGTCGTAATCTCCTCACTCTTCATCAGACGACGAACCGCTGCTTCGCGCAGATCCTGCGGCATGCGCTTCATTCCGTCAATAATGCTATCCACCGGCAGAACGTTTTCCTTTACGATCTGATAAAAATCCATGAGAGTGAGGCTCTCCCAAAGAATCGCTGGCGCAACTCGCTCACTAAGTGCGGTCCTCGCACGGGTGGAGAAGTTGTTACCATCCCCAAATGGAAGAAATTCCTCTCCCTTGGCGATGCGCAGTGCTGTTGACGCATCAACATACCACTCTTTCGTAAGATGCGACAGCATGACCCATTCGGTATGAGCTGCAGAAAGGCTGCCCGTACTCAGTTTCAACAGCCAATACAGCATCTCACCGATAAAATTCTCAAGATGCCTCTTCTGCGTCTTGTTGAGTGGACGCTTTGCGCGGTGAGACAGTCTCTCCATCGTGAGGGTCACGACTTCGCTTTGTGGCAGCGTGTGCAGAGCCTCGAGCCCGTTCATCAGCTGCTCGGAGTTGCTCAGAATTTCGGTGTCATCGTCTGCCCTGAGCACAGCCAATACGATCTGTGTGCCGATCCACTGGGCATCCACAAATATTCCATGACGAAAGTTAGCGAAAGGCCAGCTTTTCGGCAGGTATCTGAGGGCTGACAGGACGTTCTGACGAAGTTGAATGCTCCTGAGTTGCTTCTCTATTTTCAGGAAGCGGCCTTCGCCTTCCACGTCGAAGGTGAACTCGACAGCGAGTCGTTCATCCAATACCTGGACGAAATAGTGCCACACTCTCATAACATCAGTAATGTTCGTGTAGTACGCTGGACGGCTAGGTGCTTCTGGCAGGGAATTCGCATCAAAGATGTCTGCGATGGATTCCTCGAGCGAGACCTTGTAGTCACGTGCAGCCTTCACCAACGTGGCAAAGAACTGAGCCGAATGCTTCATCCCCAACTGCTGGAGAGAGGTCGGGAAACCAGTCCCCGAGATCTGACGGAGCACGTCACGGTCGAAGGCCTTGGCAGCCTCCTCCGCTGAACCGTGCACCAGAAGGATGCCGGCGCTGACCAGTCGGTCCACACGCGCACTCACCTTCTCCACGACGGACTGCGTCGTGAGGTCCATGCCAATCAGCTGAGCGACCTTCTGGATGATCACCCAGAGGCCACTCGCGATCACGGCGTCGATCGGCATGTCGTTCAAGCTTCCACCACCGGACAAAACCGGCGTGGAGACCTTCTTGTACATGCTGTAGAGCGTCGCCATGAAAGCCTCGAAGACTGTCCCGTGCTCAACCTGAGCAGAAGTCTCCTCGATCACAACAAGCGTTCCCTTCTTCATGTGTCACCTCGATGTGTGGTAAACCAATGTCTTGAGTTGTAATGAACTCAGGACAATTGCAGATAGCAATTTTCCTCAATACATTACATGTATATATCATAGAATATGAATCGAGCCCGGTACAGTCACGTCGCTTTCGCGTCGCGCCGTACCGGGCTCTGTTCCGTTGACCCGCCGATCCTCCAATAGGCGGGGTTGTCTCATCAGATCTCGATGTCGTCGGCGGCTGCGTCGGCCGCGGTGGCGAGGTCGGCCTCGGCGCCCTCGAACTCCTGGCGCTTGGCGCGCAGGCGCTTCTGGGCCTCGGCGACGTCGTCGTCGGTCAGCTTGGGCAGGCCGTCGACCTCGACGAGCTCGACGAGCTGCGCGAGCGCCTCGTCGGGGTCGAGCCCCAGGTCCTCGAAGTGGCCCGGGGTGAGGTCCTCCATCTTGCCCGCCTCGTAGAGGACGGCGGCGAGCAGACAGTTGCGGAGGGTGTAGTTCCCCTCCGAACCCACCTGGTGGTCGAGGAGCTCCTCCCAGTCGGGCCGCTCCTTGAGGTTCTCGGCCCAGGCCATGAGGGTCAGGGCGATCTCGGCGAAGCCGAGGGTGGTCTCGTCCTTCTTCCTGGGGGAGTGCCCGGACTGGACGTCCTCCAGGAGGGCGGCGATGATCACCTCGGGCGACGCGAGCTGGGCCAGCACCGACGGGAGGTCGGCGCGGACGCCGAGGATCTCCGCCGTCGCCTCGGACGACATGTTCATCTCGAGGATCTCACGGGCCACGGACAGGTCGGAGACCTCGCCGAGGATCTCCTCTACCATGCGGGACTGCACGAACAGCGACAGGGAGCCGCTGGTGCGCCCCTGGTCGACCAGGGTCAGGGCGTAGCTGGGGTTGGCGTGGATGCTCTCACGAGCCTCGTCCGCACGCTGGCGGTCGTGGCCGAAGAGGGCGGTGAGGTCGGCGGCGGTGATCAGGGCGGCGTTAGCCATAATCTTGGAACTCCGAAATGCAACACGAGCGAGTGGGGACACCATGTCCCCACCCAAGACACTAGAAACCAGAACAGGAACTTCCCCTCTTGGTCACCGTTTGGCGGGCGACCAGAGGTTCGTGCGGATGCCCGCGATCTTGTTGGCGTGGGCGAGGCAGAAGGCGATCTGCCGAAGCAGATCCTCCCCCTCCTCGCTGCCCATGAGCCCATCGAAGAACTTGCCGACGGAGGGCTTTCCCTCGTCGGTGACGATGATCTCACGCAGACGCTGCGAATCCATGTCCATGACCCCATTGGCCTTGGACGAATCCACGCACGCCGCGTACGTGAGGAACGCCGCCAGATCGTGCGGCTCGCTGAAGATGATCAGCTTGTCGACCGGCATGTCAAGCATGGCCGCGAGCATCTGCTCGCGATCGTCTCGGGAATCATCGACGTACGCCCAGAAGGACGCCTTGAACTCACGGATCAACTCGAAGGTATCGTTCAGCATCGTCGTCACACTCCTGCCGAATCGGCAAAATGGATGTATAGGTCACCGCTGGTGCCACCTCGCTGGCCTGGTTCGCCCATGCCAGTGACGCGGCACCACCGATAGCCCGGCTCGAGATGGATCACGAATGAGTGATCAGGATCGCGAGGTGCACGCACCTCAACGATACCACCATCTCGGATCGTCTCCTCGGACACCTTGACAGTGATCAGGGAATCAACTCCATCGCGCGGCGCAGCCGGAGCCTTTGGCAGCATCGCTGCGACGAGCTTCTGGCCGAGATGCACACGGGAAAAAAGATCCTGAACACTTCTCACCCTACGGAAACCACTGTCATACGTCCGACGCTTTTCGGGATCGGACAAGATAGCATACGCCTCAGCAGCCGCCTGAAAGCGGGCCTGGGCGTTTTCGTCGGTGTTCCTGTCGGGATGGTTTTCCATGGCGACCTTGCGGTATGCCCGCTTGATCTCCTCGATACTGGCGTCCTTGGGGACGCCGAGCGCATCGTAGTGACTCGTACTCATTGCGTCTCCTGCCTAGGTCGGAAAAAATCTGATGAATTGTGAACGAACGGACATTGGAATATACCTCTATATTGCATTATTTGTCAATACCTCGCCAAGCTACGAAAAAACGTACGCTCAATTACAAATACTCAGATACATTTTTTTGCTAAAATAAGCTAAATTTTTTATATACAAAAAAAAGAGCATGTGGATAACTCTTTACAAATAATGAAAATATAAGGTAGGAAGGGGCAGCCGCGCGATGTACGCACGGCTGCCCGCTGATGTCCGGTCGACAAACCGCTAGGGCTTCGTCCAGGTCTCGAGACCGTCCTTTGCGATCGTATGCGTGAACGCCACGCCATGGAAGGCCTCGCAGCGCTTCACCAGACCATCGGCAAAGTCCCGATTCTGGCGGCAGACCAACGCGCCGGTCTTACGATCCCAGACGAAGAGACCCTCTTTGAGTCTCATGGATACGACTCCATTCAGCCAGCTTATGCCAATGACCTCCGCAATAGTCTGATCGTAGATCGTAACCATGAACATCCTCCTGAAGATATTCATCCGGACAATTCCGGACATGAAACTATATATAAAGGGATGACTTTTGTCAAGATTTTCATCGTATGCTACACTTAAAAAAACACTATGAGCGTGCAAACATCTATTCTCATGGTCACACCGCCACCAGGCGGGCTCTGGCCACATGGCTACACTGTCCATAAAGGACACACACCAGAAAGCCTCAACTACGCGACAGTCGCAGCCGCGACCTCGGGGATTATTCCTTCCCCAGAACTTCTTTCTCTCCAATGGAATCAAGCAATTGATCACCTGACCAATGCAAAGATCGAGATAACATTTCTTCCTTATCCACAAGAACTTATTTCCCAATATCCGCCGGACTACGACGGTATTTTTATTCGTGATGTTGGGATGTTTGCGAATGGCACATGGATAAAAGCAAACTTCTCAGTGCCAGAAAGGCAACGAGAATCAGACGCATTTGCGCGCATGATTGAGAATAAATTTTATGTAGAAATAAAAGAATTGCCGCCAGGCGCGTATCTCGAATGCGGTGAAGTCTTTTTTATAGAGACACCAAGCGGTTCATATTATTTTGGTGGGCTTGGAAGATCAAATCTGGCAGGACACGATGCAATGATCAAGATCATACAGCCAGATCACGTTTTCTTACTCGAAACAACAGGCTTTCATCTCGACACTACTTGCGCGCCGCTGATTGATCAGTTTGGCAATCTTTCTGCATTCATGTACGCGCCAGCATTATTTTCTCAAAAAAGTATTGAACTGTTATCCACACTTGGCGTGCCACTCATCACACTCAGTCCGGAAGATACGTGTGGTATGGGAGAGAATCTCGGCAGCATGGCAGTCAATGGATTGTCACTGCCAGGAATATTCATCAATGCAGAAAAGTTTCAAACACCTGGTGTCGAAGCACACATCTCATCATTTGGAATTGCAAGATCCACTTCCCCACTTCCCTATTTTCATCATGCAGGTGGGTCGTATCATTGCTTGACGAATGAGGTGAGGTTGTAGATGTTGGAAAATGAATTGAATGGCCGCGGCAGAGCAGGTGCTCCACCGCGGCTCACTGTCGTCTGGCGCGTCGTCAACGACGACGGCCCTTGTACCGATTCCAACTGCTCCCAAGGATAGACCCGCCGAGCAGGTTACCCAGAGCACAGAGATCTCGGTACACTGGTACTACGTACCGCTTGATGAGGATAAAGGCTACACCTCCCCCTCCTCCAGCGATGAGTACCCAGACCCACCAGTCCATAGCTTCCTCCCTGCCGCATTTGCAGCGTGTGAACCGTTGTCTATATCATACAAAAATTATCAATTTTGTCAATAAAAATCATATAAAAAAACTGATTCAAACAGCACGTCATCAAGCAATCAAAAATGTATCATGTATTTATCACGTACGTATTCAGTAAAAAAATCGCATTGTACCTATCATCAATATAAGATATACTATCCATACTTTTATATTCATCATATTTTTTTATGGATCATGAACACTTTTTGGTATTGTCCTCGCAACGATTGTCCTGACATCATTTTTTGTTGGAGGCATCGGTATTTTCTTTGTCCAACAGAGTTCTATCAACATACTCAGACAAGAAATGATGTACTTGCAACAAACACAGATAACAACACTCCCACCTCAAAAAGAAAATGTACAAGTACAAAAAACAATACCTCCAGAAAAGGTGGTCACACCGACGACACAAATGACTTTGCCACCAGGTGTAGAATGGATGACATATTCAGATACAGATATTTCCTTTCTCTATCCAAAGACATTTATAGGGACACCTCTCCAAGAAGATTCTGACAAAGACCGCATAAACACCGTATGGGAAATACGCAAAGAAGCAAATATCCTTTCTTTGTATCCAAATTTTCAAAACCCTCACGCTGAATTTGGAGCATACTACGAAATTCGACTTATTAAAGATGCTACAGAAGCAAAAAACTTCCATCAACAACTCGTTATGAGTGGAGCATCTGGAAAAAATTTATGTCAGTCTCTTTCAAATCCGATAGCTATAGCAGGATATACCGTGTGCAAATATGAACAACTCGTAGATGAAGGACTCGGGAGAGTCGGCACCTATTATGCTCTTCTCCCAGAGACACAATCAGCACCATCTGTTTTCATATTTGATCAATCAGGCGGTATGTACACCACCTATATACAGACAACACTTCTCTCAAGCATGAATATCAAATAATCCACATACGCAACAAAAAAAACAACGGTGTATCCGTTGTTTTTTCATCCACACCATACACACCTCATTTCTTGACACACATCCAAAAGCTGCCATAATACAGCCATACAATTTACCACGTACTATGTGGAAGTGAGGTTTGATCCCTCCACTGTGCCGCAACGGTAACGCCATAAACCAATAAGGTTTATGGACAAGTCCGATCTTCATAGCAATGTGTATCCCGAGCAGGAATAAAAGAAGTTCATCTTCTTTATCTCTTTATATCTTTCTGCTCAGGAAAGATTTTTTTGTATATTGATTTCACTGAATACAAAAGATTACACAGAATATTTTATGAAAAACTTTTTGAAAAAAAATATTATCGTCCTTTCTCTTTTCCTGATTTCTTTGGGAAGCACAGTATACTTCTATTCCCGAAGTCAGATACCAACATCTATTCAAGAGGAAATACTCACTTCTGAGCAAGGCATAGATAGCCCAATAGAAAAAACTGCCAGCATCGATAACGAACTTGCGTTCGTCACTCCTTCTCAAAAATCAAATACACAAATATCGAGTGGAATGACGAACGCAAGTTCGTCTGAGACAAACACGGAAAGCAGTACGTCCTCCTCTGAACAAGCTGAAATGTTACCCACAGAGGGAGATACTTCAGAAAAAGAAACAATAAAAGCAATACTCCACATCCCAGACATCGATTTTGAAGCAACGACAGATCTGCCACCAGGTTCAAATGCGTTTGATCTGATGAACGCACTCAAAGAAAAAGGATTATCGTTCTCTGCAGAAAATCATGGCTCTCTCGGAGCATTCATACAGTCTATTGGCGGCATCAGCGTCGATTATAAAAAACACATGTTTTGGATCTACTATATCAATGGCAAAAAGGCACAGATCGGCATCTCAAACTACATTCTTACTCAAGATGACATAATCACATGGCACTATGAAGCAGAAGATATATAGCACCATTTTTCTCACTGTTTTCTTTTCACTCGTAGGGGTATCGGCAGTATATGCTGATACGATAAGCACCTTGGCGACTGGAACGACATCACACCTCACAATACGAAATCAAGCTGCAGTTGTATTTGACGACGAGGTTACCATACCAACAAGTACGACATTCTCATATACAAATGTCACTACGGGTGAACTCGCATCGACCAGCACAGAAGGTTCTACGGTTTTGTCATTAATACTTACAGCTGATGCATTAAGTGAGGATTTTAGTATTTCCGATATTTCTTATTACCCTTCACGGGATTCTTTTATTATTAATTGCATGACAATACAATCTGCAGATAGTGCATGTTGGAATTGGAAATATGTTGTAAATGGTACATACCCATTTGATGCGATTGATGATGCAATGCTTTCTGGTGGCGAACACGTATTCTTTTATTTTGGAGACAGATACACAATATCAACAGACACGGATACGTACGATGTTGGCGCTGATGCGACTGTTACATTCGAAGAATATGATTTTTCATCTGACGCATGGAATCCAAAACAGAATGCGACAGTTCTTCTTACAGAACCTCTTCTTTCTGATTGGTCCAATTACCCACCACAGATATATGCATCCGCTATCACAAATGACAGTGGCAGCGCGCTCCTTCCACTTTCACAAATTGGAACATTTGATGTGACGATTCCCGATGACTATTGGCCAAAGCAAACAATTGAAGTCACGACAGCACCTCAAGAGCACGGCATTGAAAATCACGTCACAGTAAGATATATAAACGATTTACTCCTCAATGAAACGATCTACACAACAAGTACGTATTTTGCAGATACTGCTGGAAATGTAGTTGAAAGTACTACAACGACAGCACTCGGAGTTCTAACAAACGCTCTACGTCTAAACAATATTGATGTTGAAATAATAAATAGCTGGACATACTATATTTCTAGTATTGACGGTCATACTGCGAGTGGTTTTGATGGCTGGGTATACACGGTAAACCAAATGGATGAATATTCAGGAATAAACGATAAAATATTGAATGATGGAGATTCACTAGAAGTATTTTATAGTGTCTGGCCATGGAGAATCTCTACCAATGCGACATCAACAATTGTAGGAAATGATATTGTCTTTACTGCCGAAGAATACGATCCATCAAGTACAACTTGGGGCCCAACAACTACGACGACTATGTCTATAAATGGAGATCTCTACGAGACAGATGGACAGGGTTCAATTATTTTCACCCCTGCGGTCGCTACAACAACGATTGCCTACATTTACAGTGGGAGCGAGGATTATCCACAAAACAGTGCAAAAGTAGAATTGCCAGTTTACGAAGAGGTACAAGAAGACCACGCCCCATCAGGCGGCAGCGGTGGTGGAGGATGTGGCAGTTGTGGCAGTAATTCAACGAGCGACGTTGATACTGTTGTCAAAAACATCATCACTTTCCTCGATGCAAGTCAAAACGAAGATGGCTCCTTTGGATCAAGTATATCCTTTAGCGATTGGACTGCATTTGCGTACAATGCATATACAGGTCCTGCAGCAGGAAAAGATACGCTGAAAGCATATCTGCTCACAGATCCAGATCCACGGGATGGATTTAATGACACGGCGTCGTATGCAAAGCGAGCAATGGTACTCATGAGTTATGGCATCGATCCATACGTTGGGACAAACACGAATTATATTCAAAAAATTCTAGATGGATTTGACGGCACGCAGTTTGGTATTGATGGCATCATCAATGATGACATCTTTGCACTCATGCCTCTTCTTCACGCAGGGTATACACATATTGACCCAATGATTGTGAGTTCTACAAAGTATATCCTAAGTCAACAACACGCTGACGGTTCATTTGAAAGCAAAGATCTGACTGGGACAGCTCTGCAAATACTTCCAGAACTTACAAATATCAATGGTGTGACTGATGCAATAGCAAAAGCAAAAAACTTCTTACTTAGTGGACAACAAAATGACGGTGGCTTTGGTGACATCTATGCAACGCCGTGGATCATGCAAGGACTCACGGCAAATGGGGTTGATATCAGCATTCTCAAAAAAAATAATCTCTCTCCAATTGATTACATACAAGCAAATCAAGTAGCTGACGGAGGAATTGGAGAAACGACCAATACGCTCCGACTCTGGACCAGCGCATGGGCAGTCCCAGCACTTCTCGAAAAACCATGGTACTCACTGCTTTCATCATTTTCTATTCCTCAATCTGTTCCTCCTTCATCAGGTGGTGGAAACACGACGACACAACAACACAAGAAACAGCCACTTCAACAGAAGCATTGACCGATGAAACACCATCTGAGAATACTTCCGAAGTGACGATTCTTCCGATCTCTTATGAGTCTCAGGAAGCAACGCTCTATGCGATTGGCGGGGGCATAGTCGAACAAACACTTGAGCCAGAAGTAGCCGGAGTAAAAATTACAAGTGAGACTGCTTCACCAGAAGAATCAGCGGAACAAGCATCTGAAAACACTGCAGAAAGTGTAGAGCAATTGGTCTCAGAAGAAACGACTGCGACAGCTGACGCAAATGCTCCAGAAAAAAATGGTGCAAAGCCTGTCCACTACGCTTTTGGCGCGACGATTTTCCTTGGGCTGCTCCTCGGTTGGCGATTCCTCCGGACGCTGGTATAATACCTGTACTTTTTAACCTGTACGCTATGCGAGTTCCTCGCCTACTCACACTAACACTGCTTATCCTGACCTTCATGGGAGCTGGCTGTTCCAAACCGGCCGCTGAGGTATCGTATACATACAGCGTCAATATAGTGACCGCAGTAGACCAACGCGATACCCGTGTCGCTGCGTTGCAGCAAGAAGAAGTCATGATGGATGAGCTACTCCACGCCGTAGGCATCCAATCTGTAGCGCAACCACGCGGCGAGGAAGTAGTACTCACGAGCTTCAATAATGTCATTGCCACAAAGTCAAAAACCTGGCATCTGTATATCAACAACACGCTCACTCCTCTTACTCAACTCGAGCACATGCCTGTCCGTGCCTCAGATACTATTGAATGGAAATATGAATCGCAATAAATCCCGCAAAGCGGGATCCCGCTTTGCGGGACAACTAACAATAAACAATAAACAAATCTTTTCTAGCAATATAACGGTAATAGCCATCCTATTGATCTTGCTAGGTGTAATTTCAAGAATTTTTCCTCATCCTGCAAATTTTGCGCCGATTACAGCGATTGCGCTGTTTGGTGGGCTTTATCTGTCAAAAAAAATGGCCTTCATCCTCCCAATGGCAGCCATGCTTGTGAGTGACATCTTTGTCGGATTTTATAGCTGGAAAATGATGGCAGCTGTGTATACAAGTTTCTTGCTCGTAGTCGGTATCGGAATACTTGTGAAGCAACACAAAACATTTGGAAATGTGTTGATAGGAACATTGCTTGGATCAGTCCTCTTCTTCCTCATTACCAATGGCGCAGTCTGGGCATTTGGGACGATGTACACACATTCCTTTGCAGGCCTCATGCAAAGCTATCTCATGGGAATCCCCTTTTTCAAAAATACACTCCTCGGAGATCTCTTCTACACAGGGGTGATTGTTGGAAGTATGGAAGCAATCATGCTGTATAACACAACATTGGTCGCAAAAAAAGTGGTATGACAAATCTTAAAGAATTGCAACAAGCTGTTTGGGAAAATAAAGTCAAACACGGATTCAACACGACCGATGTCCCGCTTGAATTTTCGTACACCTATGGTGAACTTGCTGAAGCATTTCATGCATACAGAAAAAAGCTTCCTGACATTGGCGAGGAATTGGCAGATGTAATGATATATCTCCTCGGACTTGCGACAATTCTACACGTAGATCTCGAAGATGAACTGGTAAAAAAAATAGAAAAAAATGCAAAACGAAAGTATGAAATGATTGATGGTGTACTCACGAGAAAGGAAGAAGCCGAAATATAAAAAATAAAAAACGTCCAATCTTTCGTTGGAATACACCAATTCATCGCAGTACGTTTGTTTCTTGCCCATCATCCAAACCGCTGTTCTTGATCATCCACATAATGTATCTGCCCAGAATCATCAATATAGGTTCTCCCTGGCGATTGTTCTGTCGATGACTCAACCACAGGCAACGCACGCTCGATAGGAAGACCACTTGGAGGCTCGGCTGTCTTGAGCTGTGCTTTTGAAAGCATCGGCGTTGCAACGTGTGACATTGGAAAGTGCCACACCGTAGCCAATTCTTCAATATTCAATACGAATGGATTAGCGCCAACATTCATTTTTCTTTTCTTAAATGCCTTCAACAGCTCAGCCTTTTTTGCCTGTGATTGCTTTTGTGTGGGCTGAGAAGTGGTTACCTTTGGAACAAGTGAATTTGCACTTGGAATATTAAACTGATTGATAGCACCAATGAGCGCATGGACTCCCCTGTCAGGATTAAAATTTGTTTTTGTTGCGGCATAGATTCCTCTCATTTTTGTCTTAAATCCAATCTTATTAATTTTTGTTTCAATAGCCTCAACTAATTTCATCTGCCCGGGCGTCATATACCGCATTTTATTTGGTTCTTCGTCTTTTTTATTACTCACTTCTCCCCCAGCCCCAACGCCACCACCCCCAGTGAGTTGGGATACAATTTCACCTAGACTATTACTCATTTCTTTTGTCAATGCATTATCGGTCAATCCAGAAAAAATACTTTTTTTGCCACTTGTTTTCTCACCAATGAGTTCTTTTACTTTTTTAATAGCATCTTCTTTCCATCCATTCCCTATGGGTTGGATTAAAATTTGAAACCACATTTGCTCTCCTATACCAATACGACTAAAACTCTCTAAAAATGTTCCCATTGGATCTTTGAGCACCGTATCTTTTGAAATATTATGTTCAAATTCTCGATAGCTTCGAAGTGGTAGGGCATCATTTTCAGCAGTAACAAAATCTCCAGCCCAAATATCATGCGTCTGATTGGGATACGCATCAGGGATATTTGTTACATAATCTTCTACTTCGGTAATCTCTGCTTGAGGATACTGAGCATATACAGAAGCCTCAACTAAATCACGCAACGCCTTTTCTGTACGAATAATAAATTGAATATATCCTTCAATACTAATAATTTCAAAACTAAACCAACGCTGTTTATGTCCCTTATAAAAAACATCTCTGATACCTGGAGGATCATACGCACCAGCAAGGTGAGAAAACAATTGTTCTACGGCCATCGGCGTCTGAATATTGAGCTGTGGAATATCAATTGCTAATACAACCCATTCCCAATTTGCCGTAAACTTATCCTCTCTATAATCTTTATAAAAAGAAAGACCAGCAAACAACAATAAATAAATCAATGGCAACCATCCAACCAAGCCAATCCCAAGAAATACAAGCTCAGTGGAACTTGTCTGTTGAAAAAAGGGAACAACACTATTTACATTCAGTGTGAACAAGCCAAAAACGTCCATAAAAAATTAGGCTTCTACAAGTTTATAAATGACCGCATAGGTCAAAAAAGAGAGAAGCCCAACGGCCCACCAACCTCTTGCTCCTGTGATATAGCCAGCCCAGTAGGTAATGACAAACGCAAGCATACCGAGAAACGATATGACGTGACGAAGCATTTTGTCAGACATAACTGATGAAATTAATATGATGCGTATAGTATAGCATGGGCGTTGGCAAACGGTAAATGGCGTTTGGTAAACAGTATAGGGGAAAGGTATAAGCAGAATGTCACCCCAGAAAATGTGAGTGTCTCGATGCGTTTCCTCGCACAACGCAAAAGCCGCTCACACTGCAGTGAACGGCTTAGTAAGATTGTTATGTGTTACGTGATTCGTGTTATTCCACCGTATCAAGCACGTCTCCATCAGTATACACTTCAGTATCAGAAACCGTGACAATACGGTCATCGCGGAAGCCGAGAGCTTTGAAGATAGCTTATCGTGAGGGCGTTATCTGTTGGGTTTGGTTCGAGGCGGTATACTTTTGCGTTGTTTGTGTATTTGATAAGCGTGTATTGAGGATGCGTTGTCTTGTCGGTTATTTCTTCTGCTGTGGTATATTTATTCAGGAGGCGCTGATCAATGTCTTCGATCCACGTCCATTGGTATTTGAGTGTATTAAACACCTCTTCATCAGTGATCCAGTATTTCTTCTCATTGAGCAAAAGATATACTTTTGGATCAGTGACTGTCTTTACCAATGCGCCGTATTGTGGGTCATACAGTGGTCCGGCTGGCATGAAATTGAGGGTATCGTTTGGAACCGTGTTCAAGGTTGCTTCTGTCGTGATTCTTACGTTATTCCATGTTGGGAAATACGTAAAGTATGTGGAACTATTTTTAAATGGTCGTTTCGTACATGCGGTAGTAAT